>ERZ1504397.662-NODE-662-length-6783-cov-3.187574_pt1 | contig 6783 bp, 3 predicted proteins | sample MGYA00574837_ERZ1504397 | MGnify/ENA primary metagenome ERZ1504397 (study PRJEB39906, sample SAMEA3182050) | gut metagenome | biome: human; feature: gut; material: Stool; isolation source: human stools | place: Canada | collected 2012-02-22 ... | reverse complement strand
CTCGTAGGCTTCAATCACCGTATTGTTCACATTAACCAGGCGGTTCTCGAGATTATACTTCAACCGTTGCCTCTCATTTATGACGAAATATGTGATTGTTATGCCTATGATAAGCCATAACAACCCCACAAGCGGTAAGAAAAGCTTCCTATGAAGTCGTAAAATATTATTATTTGCCATTAATATTACTCAAAACAGTCAAAGATGGACAACCTAATGTCACTCCAACCGCATTCACATCATCTGAAATAATGACAACCGACACCCCTATAATGTTCACATTACCGCCCATTGCAACATCCTATTTCAAGAAAAAATTACGCTTCGCGACATTATGGGGTGAAATCGGGATGTCGGGTGTATTACTTTTGCACAAAAAGGTAAGTATTATGGAAAACAATGAAACCAAGAAAAAGGAGAGGGTCTACAAGTTGAAATTTGACCAGCTTTGGATCGATGCCATCAATCAGATTCCTGTGTGCTATCACAGTGAGATTTATTATTGGCTTGACTACTATCAGAATCACAACCACAGCGATTTGATAGGCACTATAAAGGATGACCTTGTGCGCTCGCTGTTCATGCTCATCTACCCCACAATCAAGCGTCGCCGCATAGCCCGCAACCGTCAGCGCAAGTCACGCGAAATCAAGAAGGCCGCCCGACTTGCAGCACCGGTCGAATCACAACAGCCCGCTCAGCCTAAAAAGCCCGAGGAAAAGACACAGCCCGAGACAACAGTTAAGCCACCCGAAGCTCCCGCCAGGCCGCCGCAACCCAGCCCCTCAAAGCAGGAGAGCCGAGGCGCTACAGCCCCGGCTCCCGTAAACAGCGCATATCATCGCCTTCAAAATATCTTGGGAACAAATGATCTTAACTATGAAGTCATCGCGGAAAGAGAATCTTATAATCGCGCTTGGCCGCCTCGCGGGTCCACTCTTCGGGAATGAAACGCCACTGGTTGAGCTTGCGCGGATTCACTTTGCCCTGCTTCTTTATGTAGTCGGTGAGGTAGTGGCGCAGGTCAAGGTCGGTAGCAAACACGATGCGCTCGGTCAACTTGTCGTGAGGGATGCCGGCACCCTTTGTAAGCAATTCACCGCCGCCGTTTCCGCGATAGGAGTTCAGTGCCACGCGATAGGTGCGGGCGGGGTCAAACTCCTTGCCGTCGGCCATGCTCTTTATCGTAACCTTCTCGCCCTTGGGCTTTCTCACATCCACCTCATAGATGATACCCGCCGCCGAGTCAAAGTTATAGCTCGGGTTCTTAAGCGTAGAGCGGCTCTCATCGCCCTCGGTAGGCTCCTCCTTAAAAAGAAGCAGATGGTCGGATGCCGAAGTCATAGTGTTGCACCACAGCGAGTAGGCCTCTTCAAGGTAATCCTTGACCTCTTGTCCGGTAAGCTCCATGACATAGAGCATATTTTCATACTTGTAGAGATTGAACATGTCGCTCACCGTTATAGGGCCGGCATCGATGGTGGCATCGTAGGAGAGCGGAGCGGCAAACGAGATGTCGGCTCCCGTTATTCCAAGCTGAAGCTCATGAATGAGATCGACAAACTCCGACGGGCCGAAGTAGGCGTCGCGCGTGGTGATGCTGCTTGTGAACTCGCCGATAGGTGTGTCGACATACTCCTTGATGACAGCCATGTCGGGAGCAAACTCGGCCATGAAATCGGCATCGGGCTCATAGTCCGACATGTGACGAAGTTCTCCGTCGATGTGCTTGTCGATTATTCGTCCGTCGTCATCACGCTTGAAGGTCATCGTTATGTCGGTAAGCACGACACCGTTGTTGGCCGGATTCATCACCAGCACCGTATCGCCCTCGACATTCACCACCTTCTTGTTTTCGCGACGATGGTCATGCCCCATAAGCACTACATCAAATCCCGGCACGCGCTCGGCTATCTCAAGCGAAGGATTTTCGCGATATCTCACCAAAGTGTTGCCGCGCTGTCCGGCATGGAACACACCCACTATCACATCGGGATTCTCGCGCTCCTTGATTATCGGAATCCACTTGCGGGCAGTGGCCTCCATGTCGTCAAACCGCAGCCCCTTCCACAGTACTTCGGGCAGCCATGCGGGTATGGCCGGAGTGAGCAGTCCGAGAATAGCCACCTTCACCCCGTCGTGCCCCACAACCTTATAGGGAGTGAATGCCGGCTCGCCCGTGGCAGTGTCGATGATATTGGCACCCAATACGGGCATGTCGCACTGTCGGCTCCAGCGCTCAAGCACTTTGCGTCCGGTTTCCACATCGTGGTTGCCTACATTGCCTGCATCGTAGCGCATGAAGTTCATCATTCGCGAAGCCACGTGGGGAGTCACCGTGTCGACAAAGTTGTAGTAGTACACAGTGGGCTGCCCCTGGAGAATGTCGCCGTTGTCGAGCAGAATCACATTGTCGCCATAGCGCTGCCGCGCCTCTTTTACGGCTCCGTAGACACGCGCAAGGCTTCCTGCCGAAGGTTGTCGGGTTATGAAGTTATAGGGGAAGAAGTTTCCGTGTATGTCGCTTGTCTGAAGCAGTTTTATAGTAGTCATGGAGGATGCGTTAAGAGATAGCCCCATAACAGCCGTCAAGGCGGAGAAAAGGGTCAGTATTCGTTTCATAGTTAAATAACAATTTATGTGCATTACGGGGTTATTTCTTGAACAGCCTGAATAGCTCGCCCACCCAGAGTACAAGTGATGTAACGGCGATTATTATCACCCAGTCGACAATCTTGAGCGGAGTCACATTGAACATCTCGCCGCCGAAAGTGACGATAAGAATCTGTCCGACGAGAATAACCAACGCTATGAAATCAAACTCGGAACAGCCCTTGAGGTTGAATGCCGAACCGTGGCTCTCGAAAGCCCTCGCGTTGAACATGTTCCAGAACTGAAGGAACACGAAGATGGTGAAGAAGAGGCTCAGCTCGTAGGGAGTCATCTCCGATGAAGAGGGGTCGAGATGCAGCGACAGGAGGTCGGTGAGGCAAGTGATATCGGCATGATGGAATATGTAGAGAAGCCCAAGCAGCAGGACGAAGAACAATCCGCCCATACCGATTATGTCGTAGCGCATCGGCCGGTTTATGATGAAGGCATTGCGGTCGCGGGGCTTGTCCTTCATGACACGCTCCGACGGCGGCAACGATGCAAGAGCCATGGCGGCAAAGGTGTCCATAATCAGGTTGACCCAAAGCATCTGAGTCACGGTAAGCGGCGACTCGGTGCCCATGAACGCTCCACACAGCACAATGAGGCAGGCCACGACATTTACCGTCATCTGGAACAGGATGAAACGCTGTATGTTGTGGTAAAGCGAGCGACCCCACATCACGGCCCTTCCGATGCTTGCAAAGGAGTTGTCGACAATTGTTATGTCGCTGGCCTCCTTGGCCACCGAGGTGCCGTCGCCCATCGACAGTCCCACCTGCGCGGCCTTTAGGGCCGGAGCGTCGTTGGTTCCGTCGCCGGTCACAGCCACCACCTCGTTGCGCTTCTGCAACGTTTCGACAAGTCGCTTCTTGTCGAGCGGGCGGGCGCGCGATATAACCTTAAGATCCTTTACGCGATCATATAGCGTCTTATCGTCGAGCGCGGCAAATTCGGGTCCGGTGATTATGTTGCGGTCGCCGTCGCCCTCTTTCCACAATCCTATCTGGCGGGCGATTTCCTTGGCCGCATTGGGGGTGTCGCCGGTCACTATCTTGATGGCGATACCTGCGTCAAGGCACTCCTGAACGGCATCGGGCACATCGTCGCGCACGGGGTCGGATATGTGTATAAGAGACAGGGATATGGCAACAACACCCATAAAGGTGAGATTGTCGGCCACAAGATTTCCGTCGGCGATGGCTTCCTGACCGGGCTCGACAATCTGGTAAGCGAATCCGAGAGTACGCATGGCCTGATTCTGATAACCGAGCAGCAGATTGTCGATCGCCGCCTTGTCGACACCCCCCTCGGTGTTGCGACAGAGCGAGTAGACAATTTCGGGAGCACCCTTGACATATAGGATCGTCTTCCCCGGAAGCACACCCGACTTCACCTCCGAGGCCATGTATTTGCGCTCGGTGGTAAAGGGTATCTCATCGACGCGCTCCACGCCCTCGCGCAGCGTCCTGTAGTCGACTCCGTTGTTGCGGAGCCACAGAATCAGCGCACCCTCGGTGGGATTGCCAAGCACCGACGGCTTATCGGGATTGGAGAGGTCGAGCAGCGCCGTCGAGTTAACGGCTATTCCCTCCTCCACGAGGCGGCTCATCACGCTGTCGTCGAGCCGCTGTTCAGGCAGTCCGAAAAAGTCGGTGCGGTATATGCGCATCTGGTTTTCGGTCAGCGTGCCGGTCTTGTCGGTACATACCACGGTGGTTGCGCCCATCGTTTCGCAGGCGTGCATCTTGCGCACGAGGTTGTTGGTCTTCAACATTCGCCTCATGCTGTAGGCAAGGCTCAGCGTCACGGCCATGGGCAATCCTTCGGGAATCGACACCACGAGCAGGGTGACGGCAATCATTATCGTCTGCAGGAAGAATGTGACAAATCTGAGCCAGTCAAACTCCACCATGTTGATGAAGAAGAGCGACAACCGTCCAATGATAATCAAGGCGGCGATGCCGAGGCTTACTCGCGTTATGAGTGTGCCAAGCCTGTCAAGTTGCTCATTGAGCGGGGTCTTTACGCTGTCGTCGATTTGCGCAGCCTCAAACACTTTTCCGTTCTCGGTGTGGTCGCCCACGGCCTTTACCTCATACATTCCATGACCTTCCATGACCTTGGTGCCACGCATCACCCAATCGGTGGGGAAAGTGGCATCCTTGTCAAAGAGAGCCGGGTCGGTCGACTTGGCGCACACGGGCTCACCCGTCAGCGACGACTCGTCGACCTGGAGCGAAACAGCCTCGATTAACTGTCCGTCGGCGGGAATCTCCTCACCGGTGGTAATGATAACTGTGTCGCCAACGACGATGTCCTTCTTGGGAACCTGAGTAGTGTTGCCGTTGCGAATCACCTGGACAGGCTCATCGTCATTCACCTGGTTGAGGATGGCAAACTCCTTGTCGGCCCTTGCCTCAAAGTAGAAGGCAAGCCCCGTGGCAAGGAATATGGCGATGAAAATGCCAAGCGGCTCAAAGAACACCGTAGCGCCGGTATCGGGCAATGCGTAATACTCATAGCACGCAATGCCTATCGAGAGCGCACCGGCAACAAGAAGGATTATTATCAACGGGTCCTTGAATTTCTCGAGAAATCGCATGAACATCGATCTCTTTTTGGGCGGAGTAAGTACATTTACACCATGCTCACGCCTGCTTTCCAGAACCTGAGCATCGGTCAAGCCATCGTAATGACGAGATTGTGACATAGATATTACCTGAATTTAATTTTTTTATATCAACAACTAATCCGATGATAAAGTTAGAAGTTATAGGCAACACCGATCGAAGGCACAAATGCGTGAACCTTGTAATCGGCGGTAAAGGTCTTGTTTACTGGTAATCCGAGATTGGGCATGCTCGCAGCAAGCAGGTCGGTGTACGGGCATGAAGCGTTATCCTTGCCAAGGCCGGCCACATAGAGCATCGACAGGTCGATCGACACGTTCTTGATAGGACGGAACGACAGTCCCAAGGTAGGCTCAAGCTTGGTCATACCCGGAGTTTCGGGGTTGTAGTAGGATATATTCACAGGAGTTGTGTCGACAATGAATCCGGCACGGATGTCAAAGCGATTGGTCAGGGCATACTGTGCGCCGAGGCGGAAAGCCCACGAGTTGCGGTAATCCTTGGTGAGATGCTGATTGTAGGGGGTGAGCTGATCGCTGAGGAAGTCTATCTCAAGGCTCTTGTAGGTGCTCCAGCCTGTGAACTGTGCATCGAAAGCGAGAGTGAGCGCCTCAATGGGCTTGTAGCTTACACCGAATGTAAGTACCGAGGGCATAGGCATTTCGGCCGAGAAGTTGGCTTCGTTGAGCACGTTCAGAGTCGACGACAGCACAGCGCTGGCAACATCGTTGGCATAGGTTACCGCCGCATCGCCCGACTTCACTCTCATAGTCATGCGTGAGCGATAGTTGACGCCTACCGTCCACTGCTCGTTGATGTCATACATGGCACCGACATTGAATCCGAGAGCAATATTGGCCGTTCCCTTGAGATTGACCGACGCGGGAGTGGTGGAGCCGAAGCGATAGTCATTGCCCAATGCTCCGAGCACAAGGTCGAGAGTGGAAGGCGACACAAGTCCCTTGTTAAGGTCGACAGTTCCCCACGACACCATCAGTCCGGCACCAACCGATAGTCCGGGCACGATTTCCCAGGCCACAGTGGGCTGGATGGTGTAGGTGGCGAGGTTTACCGATTGATTCAGCACGGCACCCGGCCAATTGGTACTCCAGTCGATGCTGCTTCCATAGGGAGTGTACATGCTCACTCCGGCCTTAAGATTATCGTAGATGCTGAACGCGGCGCCCACATTCATGGGGGTGCTCACCTTATTGTTGGTTTCATATTCCTTACCGTCAATTGTAGCTGTGGCGGTTGCAGCAACGCCGTTGACACTTGCAGTCAAGTCGAGCGACTTATCCATGAACGCCATTCCGGCAGGGTTGAAATACATACTTTCGGCTCCAAGCTTGAGCGCAACACCGGTGTGGGCCATTCCGCCCTGACGGGCACTCAAGGTGTTGACCTGATAGCCTTCGGCCATAACTGTAAGCGAAACAGCCAGAGCCATCGAGGCCAAAATCAATTTCTTCATAAACTTGAACTTTTTTGTTTTTAC
>ERZ1504397.580-NODE-580-length-7465-cov-3.703509_pt1 | contig 7465 bp, 7 predicted proteins | sample MGYA00574837_ERZ1504397 | MGnify/ENA primary metagenome ERZ1504397 (study PRJEB39906, sample SAMEA3182050) | gut metagenome | biome: human; feature: gut; material: Stool; isolation source: human stools | place: Canada | collected 2012-02-22 ... | reverse complement strand
CCGAAGTGGAAACCGGTGAGCTGACCGCTGACGCAGTAGCGGCGCAACTGACGATCGCTGATCTTCAGCAGGTCGCAGACCTCGCTCACTTCAAGGATCGGCGTACCGCAAAGCATATTCCGGTGACGTTTCATATAGGCGATATCTTCGCGGATCTCTCGGACGATTTCCAAAATCTCATCGAGTCGTTCCATTATCGGATTACAGTCGGTTATCGCCGCAAAGATGCAATGACCGAATGATGAGTTTATACAAGTATGTAAATACATAATATATTTATATACTTTATCGCAAAGTGTCTACACGGAGAATTTCGTTGCCAGTTTCTCCCGGAGCATGGTAACCTCACGGTCGATCATCGGCGGGGTGACTTTCGCATAGATTTGAGTGGTGGTGATATTTTTATGTCCCAGCATCTTCGAAAGCGTCTCCAGACTCACACCGTTCGACAGGCAGATCGTCGTGGCGTACGTGTGCCGGGCAAGGTGGAATGAGAGTTGTTTGTCAATGCCGCACTCCCGGGCGATGTTTTTCAGGCTGTCGTCGATCGAATCGAGTGTAGACATGGCAAAAACACGTCCGTCGCCGGTCAGACCCCGATACTTGTTCAGGATGAACAACGCATAAGGCAGCAACTTGACAACGTATTTGGTTTCGGTCTTCTGGCGGTTGCCGCTGATCCACCACTCGCCCTGCGCATCCTGCTCGATCCGGTCATAGGTCAGCGAGGCCATATCCGCATAGCAGATGCCCGTAAAGCAGGAGAACAGGAACATATCGCGGTTATAGTCCTGACGCTTATACCGCAGCTCGGTAGTCATCATACGCCGGAGTTCATCTTCCGTTAAAAAACTACGTTCCGGATTCGGAGCCGTATATTGATAGAGGGAAAAGGGGTTGCGAGGCATCCAGCCGTTGTTGAACGCGATTTTGACAACGTATTTCAGGCATTTGAGATAACCGCTGACGGTCGTAGGCTTGAGCCCCAGATCGGATTTAAGGTAGACGTGGTATTGCTCGATGAACGACTGTTCCAACTCCGCCAACGGCATATCGCTCACGTTATACTCCTTACGCATGAAAGTCCGCAGATGGTCGATGGATTTATAGTAGCGGTTCCATGTACCGTGGCAGCGGTCGATGCCGACACGTTTCTTGAGGTCGCCGGTGAATTTCTCGAACGCTTCGAGAAGCAGCCGGTATTTCTCTCCGAAGCCGAGATAGGCATTCTTGACCTTTTCGGCCGTAACGTATGACTCCCGGTCGCAGATATCCTGATAGTGCTTGCCGATCTGGGTGCGGATGTTGTCCAGATGACGGTTGATGCGATCCGCTTCGAGACTGCGGCCTTTGGCGCGGCCGCCGCTGACCTCCCAAAGCATCTCCGGAACGGAGAGCTTCGCGCTGAACTGGGCGATGCTACCGTTGACCGTGATGCGACCCATGACAGGGACGACTTTCTGATCTTTGTCTTTGTTCCTTTTAAGGTAGAACAGAACCTTGAACGTGCTGCGCATAAACTCTGCTTTTTAGGGTTGCAAAAATAATTTCAGCAGAGTCGTATGTCAAGATGAATAACGATGCAAGAAACTGAAAATCACGTTTCTATGAATAATAGAGCAAAAGAAACGAGGTAACGATTTGGAAACCGAAACCTCGTTTAACATTACCTTATTCTACTTTTTTTCTAAAACAAAGGTACTGAAGAAAAGTGTATAATTATTTGATTATCTTTTGCTTTACACTTTTTTATACCTCTGTTTTTTATCCCCGGAAATTCGTGCGAGGTTCCGCATTTCCATAATCCGGGGCTGTTTACAGCCGTGCTTTGATGGCTTTCGATGCCTCCTCGTAGCCCGGCTTGTCCAGCAGGGCGAACATATTTTTCTTGTACGCCTCCACGCCGGGCTGGTCGAACGGGTTTACGCCGAGGATGTAACCGCTGATGCCGCAGGCCTTCTCGAAGAAGTAGAGCAGCGAACCGATGGCGTGTGCGTCGATTGCGGGAATTTCGATGCGGATGTTGGGCACCCCGCCGTCGACGTGTGCCAGCTGCACGCCCAGCTCGGCCATGCGGTTGACCTCCGAAATGCGTTTCCCTGCGAGGAAGTTGAGGCCGTCGAGGTTTTCGGCCTCGGCCTCGATAACCACCTCGTGGGCGGGTTTGGCAACCGAAATGATCGTTTCGAACAGCGTGCGTTCGCCGTCCTGAATGTACTGTCCCATCGAGTGCAGGTCGGCCGTCAGCGTGACGCTGGCCGGGAAGATACCCTTGCCCTGCTTGCCTTCGCTCTCGCCGTAGAGCTGTTTCCACCACTCGTTGATATATTGCAGCTTGGGCTCATAGGAGCCGAGGATTTCGACCTTCTTGCCGCCGTTGTAAAGTTCGTTGCGCACGGCTGCATAGACCGCCGCCGGGTTCTGTCCGAAAGGCGTGCCGTCGGCCGTCGCACGCTCCATCTCCTGCGCACCGCGCACCAGTGCCGCGATGTCGACGCCGGCGGCGGCCAGGGGCAGCAGGCCTACGGGCGTGAGTACCGAGAAGCGGCCGCCCACGTCGTCCGGGATGACGAACGTCGGATACCCCTCGTTGGTGGCGAGCGTTTTCAGAGCGCCGCGCGCCTTGTCGGTGATCGCCACGATCCGTTCCGCAGCCTCCTTTTTGCCGTAGCGCTTTTCGATCTCGGCCTTTATCAGGCGGAAGGCGATGGCCGGTTCGGTCGTCGTGCCCGATTTCGAAATCACGATGGTGGCGATCGAGTGCTCCTTTACGGCTTCGAGCAGTTCGTAGGTGTAGTCTTCCGAAATATTCTGGCCAGCGAAGAGCACCACGGGAGCTGTCTGCTCCTTGTGCAGGAATCTGAACGGGTCGCTCATGGCTTCGAGCACGGCCTTGGCGCCCAGGTACGAACCCCCGATGCCGATGCAGATGATGACCTCGGCCTTTTCGCGGAGTTTCGCGGCTTGTTTTTCGATGGCTTCGATTTCTGCCGCCGAGATCGACGACGGGAGGGGTACCCAGCCCAGGAAGTCGTTGCCCGCGCCTTTGCCCGATTCGAGCAGGGCGTTGGCGGCCTGTGCTTTGGCCTGCATTTCGGCCGAGACCGCAATGCCGGTTTTGGAGATGTCTAATTTAATCGTTTCCATGTTATCGTCAGATTAATTTGGTTGTCAGTTCTTTCATGCACTTGCGGGCCGATGCGCCTTCGTAAAGGACTTTGTAGACCATGTCGGCGATCGGCATGTCGACTTTGTGGCGGGCGTTGATGTAGCGGATGCAGTCGGCCGCGAAGTAGCCTTCCGCCACCATCGTCATCTCGTTGAGGGCACTTTTGACTGTGCATCCGTGGCCGATCAGGAGCCCCAGCCGCCGGTTGCGGCTGTATACCGAGTAGCAGGTCACCAGCAGGTCGCCCAGATAGCCCGACACCAGCGTGTCGCGCTCGGCCGGGTAGCTCTCTTCCAGAAAACGGCGCATCTCTCCGGCGCTGTTGGCGATCAGCACCGCCAGGAAGTTGTCTCCGTAGCCCAGTCCCACGGCGATGCCGACCGACAGGGCGTAGATGTTCTTCAGGATGGCGGCATATTCGATGCCGTAAAGGTCGGTGGAGTAGCTCAGGTGTATGTAGTCCGTGGCGAATTTTGCGCCTAACGACCGTGCGTTTCCGGGATCGGTGCAGACGACCGTCAGGTAGGAGAGCTTTCCGCGCGAAACCTCCTCGGCGTGCGACGGGCCCGTGAATATGCCTATCTGTTTGTAGGACAGCCCGTAATGGTCGTGGATATACTCAACGATGGTCTTGTAGTCGCCCGGGACGATGCCCTTGATGGCCGAAACGACAAACTTGTCCTTGAGCGAAACGGTCAGCGGTTCGAGGAAGGTCTTGAGGTAGGCCGAGGGGGTGGCCAGGATGAGGATGTCGGCTTCGCGGACGATCCCGTCCAGGTCATCGGAGGGGGTCCCACGATGGCCGTTGCCCAGCTGCCATAGCCTATCACGGCGCAGCGGGCCTCATTTCCGATTTTATATTCCATGTGCGGATCGATTGTTTCGCAGGACAAATGTAATCAAAAAAAATAATAAAAAAATGTAAAAATATCCCTTGCTTTTTGCTACCTTTGTCCGGATATGTAACCTTTTCGAGCCGGTTCGGGCAGGGAGGGGTTTATGGAGTTGATTATAAAATGATTAGGAAAAATAATAGTTGGGTGTGACATTATGGGACTTTTTTCACTGACACAGGAGCTGGCCATCGACCTCGGAACGGCCAACACGCTGATAATCTATAACGGCAAGGTCGTTGTCGACGAACCGTCGATCGTGGCCCTCGACGTGCATACGGGCAAGGTGGTCGCCATCGGCCACCAGGCGCGCCAGATGCACGAAAAGACCAACCCGAACATCAAGACGATCCGGCCGCTGAAGGACGGCGTGATCGCCGATTTCAATGCCACGGAGCTGATGCTGCGCGGCATGATCAAGAAAGTCAAGACCTCGGGCAGCCTTTTCGCCCCCTCGCTGCGGATGGTGATCTGCATCCCATCGGGATCGACCAACGTCGAGATACGTGCCGTGCGCGATTCGGCCGAGCACGCCGGAGGCCGCGAAGTCTACATGATCTACGAACCGATGGCCGCGGCGCTGGGTGCGGGCCTCGACGTCGAGGCGCCCGAAGGCAACATGGTCATCGACATCGGCGGCGGTACGTCGGAGATCGCCTGCATCTCGCTGGGCGGCATCGTCTGCTCCGAGTCGATCAATACGGCCGGCGACGTCTTTACCAACGACATCCAGAGCTATGTCCGTCAGCAGCATAATATCCGTATCGGCGAACGCACGGCCGAAGCCATCAAGTGTTCGATCGGTGCCGCTGTCTCCGACCTGGAGGAGGAACCCGAGGATTTCGTGGTCACGGGGCCCAACATGCTGACGGCCTTGCCGCAGACTGTTTCGCTCAGTTACAGCGAGATCGCCTATGCGCTCGAGAAGTCGCTCACCAAGATCGACGCGGCGCTGATGAAGGTGCTCGAATCGATGCCCCCCGAGCTGTATGCCGACATTGTGAAGAACGGTATCTACCTGGCCGGCGGCGGCGCCCTGATCAAGGGGCTCGACCGGCGCCTGGGCGAAAAGACGGGCATCCCGTTCCACGTCGCGGAAGACCCGCTGCGCGCCATTGCGCGCGGTACGGGCATCGCACTGAAGAATATCAACCGCTTCTCATTCTTGATGAAATAGTTGCGGCCTGTCCCCGCTTTGCCGGGACGGGAGTGTGTAGTCACATAAACGGATTGCGGGCCCAGTGTCCGCAATCTCAAATTAACGAGAAACCTTGCGCAAGCTCTTAGAGTTTATCCGAAGCGTCTATGTCGTGGTGCTGTTCGTCGTGCTCGAGGCAATAGCCATCAGCTATTACGCCCACTCGACCTACTACACCCAGGCACGGTTGCTGGCACGTTCCAACCAACTGGTCGGGGGCGTCCACGGGCTGTTCGCGGGTGTCCGGCACTATTTTTCGCTCGGGCGCGAGAACCGTGAGCTGCTGGCGCATGTCGCCCGGATGAAGGAACGGCTGGCACTGTACGAAGAGGCCGAGACCGCGGCCCGGCTCGACGGCTACATGCAGGATATCGGGGTTTCGAAATACCGCATCATGACCGCCTCGGTGACATCCAATACGGTCAACCGGGCACAGAACCTGATCGTGCTCAACCGCGGCCGCCGCGACGGGGTCGCCGAAGAGATGGCCGTGCTGTCGTCCGACGGGGCCATGGCGGGGTATGTCGTCGACTGCACGGAGCGCTATGCCGTGGCGATGTCGGTACTCAACACCTCGTTCCGGGCCAGCGGCAAGCTCGCCGGCTCCGATTATTTCGGCTCGATCTACTGGGACGGGGGCGACCAGCATACGGTGGTGCTGGACGAGTTGTCCAAGTATGCCGACCCGCAACCCGGGCAGGAGGTCGTGACGACCGGGTTTTCGCAGTATTTCCCGGCCGACGTGCTGATCGGCTGGGTCGAGAGTGCCCATCTGAACGAGACCCGTACGGCTTACAGGGTGCACGTGCGGCTGGCGGCCGAGATGACGCGCCTGACGGACGTGATCCTCGTCGAGAACCGCGACCTCACGGAGGTGCGCGAATTGCAGAACAGTGAGAAAGTAGAACAACATACCCGACAGAACAGATAGATGCACAGGACGCTCCCATATCTCGCACTCTTCGCCGTTGTGGTGCTCTTGCAGGTCTTCCTTTTCGACAACCTGTCCATCAGCATTTACCTCAATCCGCTCGTCTACGTGGCTTTCATCGCGCTGCTGCCGCTCGACACGCCGCCTATCGTGCTGCTGTTGTCGGGGCTGGCCACGGGCGTTACGATGGACTTGGCCATGGGGGCTGCCGGTGTGAACACCATCGCCACGCTGCTCATCGCCTTTGCCCGCCCGACGCTGCTCGGGCTGCTGTACCCCCGTGACGATATCCGGGAGGGAGGCATCCCCAGTACCGGACGGCTCGGGAACCGGGTCTTCCTGAATTACCTGATCGTGCTGGTGCTGGTGCACCATGCCGTATTTTTCTCGCTGGAAGCACTTTCGTGGGCGCATATCGTGCGCACGATCGTGCGTACCGTGGCGAGCGGTGCCGTGTCGGTGGCCTTCATCTGGGTCATCGCCCGCATCTTCACCGCCAAACTCCCCGTCCGCATATGAAAAGTTCCGAGGGTTTCGTGCGGATGCGTACCTTGCAGGGGGTGGTGCTTTTCATCTTCCTGCTGATCGCCAGCCGCCTGGCCTATATCCAGCTTGTCGATTCGAAATACAACGAACTGGCCAAGGCCAATGTGCTGCGCCATGTGGTGCAGTACCCGCCGCGCGGCGAGGTGTTCGACCGTAACGGCGAATACCTGGTTCAGAGCCGCGAGTGCTACGACCTGATGGTGATTTACAGCGAGATCGACAAGCATGGGTTCGATACCGTGCGCATGTGCGACGTGCTGGGACTTTCGCGCGGGAAACTCGAAAAAGAGCTGGCCAATGCCCGGATGCGCCCCCGTGCGCCCCGCGTCGTGACCAACTATATTTCGAAAGAGGACAAACTCCGTTTCGACGAGTGCAATTTCCGCGGTTTCTATACGGTTTACCGCACCGTCCGCCGTTATCCGCGTAAAATCGGCGGTAACCTGCTGGGGTATGTGAGCGAGGTGAATGCCGATTACCTCAAGCGGAATCCCGAATATAAGATCGGCGATTATGTGGGCATGGGCGGCGTGGAGTCGGCCTACGAACCGTTGCTGAGGGGAACGAAGGGGGTGAAGATCCAGGAGATCGACACCCACGGGGCCATCAAGGGCTCCTACATGAACGGCGTTTACGATTCGCTGCCCGAGCCCGGCAAATATATCGTCAGCACCATCGACGCCCGCCTGCAACTGCTGGGCGAAGAACTCATGCGCGGCAAGGTCGGG
>ERZ1504397.564-NODE-564-length-7657-cov-2.910155_pt1 | contig 7657 bp, 9 predicted proteins | sample MGYA00574837_ERZ1504397 | MGnify/ENA primary metagenome ERZ1504397 (study PRJEB39906, sample SAMEA3182050) | gut metagenome | biome: human; feature: gut; material: Stool; isolation source: human stools | place: Canada | collected 2012-02-22 ... | reverse complement strand
ACACTATCCTCTTCGTCGGCAGCGTCAGATGTGTATAAGAGACAGGATCTTGACCATGCCCTTGCCCCAGATGTTGGCGACGACGATGATCGCCATGGCGATGAGCGCGAGCCACCAGCAGGTCGCGGCGTTGTTGATCGCGGAGCCGGAGAGGTTCAGACCGATCATGATGATCATGGGGCCGGTGACGATGGGCGGGAAGTAGCGCATGACCTTCTTCGCGCCGAGCATTTTGAACAGCAGCGCGAGCACGAGGTAGAGAAGACCCGCGATCACGATGCCGCCGAGCGCGTAGGCGAGCTTTTCATCGCCGCTCATACCGGCGTATTTGCCGGCGTCCAGCTTGGCGACGGTCTCGAAGCCGCCGAGGTAGGCGAACGAGGAGCCGAGGAACGCGGGGACCTTCATCTTGGTGCAGACGTGGAAGAGGAGCGTGCCGAGGCCGGCGAAGAGCAGAGTGGTCTGGATGGAGAGCGGCAGGCCGTAGCCCTGCACGAGGATGGGGACGAGCACCGTCGCGCCAAACATGGCGAACATGTGCTGCAATCCCAGCACCAGCATTCTGGGGGTGCCCAGCTGACGGGCGTCGTAGATGGCTTCGTGTCCGAGTTCTTTCTTCATGTGATTTTCCCTCTTTCTTCTGATTTTGGTGTATGTTCTTATTTGACCAAACGACTCAGCGCCCCGCGCGGGCAAAAAAAGAGACCGGTAAAAAATTACCGGTCAAAGGAAACAATATCATTATCAACAAAAACGATGCTGATAAAAATAGAAACACCAGCAGGAAGGAATTTCTTTTTGTACACATACTGCGTCATGGCTGTGTCCTCCCTCGTTTGTTTCTTTTGCAAATGATACAGGACGGGAGAGGAAAAAGCAAGATGGGATTTTAGCCAAGAAACACGAAAGACGTTTGGCTTTTTTGTGCGATGCGGCAAAGGACGGGCGGCGCTTCCCGCCGCGTCCGCGCATTGACGGCGTGCGGAAAAGCTGATATAATCCATAATGACAGAATATGTGAACGTTCGAGGGATACCATGAAGAAGAACGAAAAGAAGGAAACCACCGCCCAGCACCGCGCAAATCCCAACGTCCTCGGTCTGCGTGCGGACGTGGTCGAGCAGCGCATCACCGATACGCTGGAAACGAACTATATGCCCTACGCGATGTCGGTCATCGTCTCGCGCGCCATTCCGGAGATCGACGGCTTCAAGCCCAGCCACCGCAAGCTCCTCTATACCATGTATAAGATGGGACTGCTGAACGGTGCGCGCACAAAGAGCGCGAACATTGTCGGCCAGACCATGCGGCTCAATCCCCACGGCGACGCCGCCATCTATGACACGATGGTTCGCCTTTCCAAGGGCTACGGTGCGCTGCTGCACCCGTTCGTGGACTCCAAGGGAGCCGCTACACGGAGGCAAAGCTCTCCGCCATCTGCGCCGAGCTGTTCCGCGACATCGACTCCGATACCGTCGATTTCATCGACAACTACGACAACACCATGAAGGAGCCGGCGCTGCTGCCGACGACCTTCCCGAATATTCTTGTGAGCGCCAATCAGGGCATTGCCGTCGGCATGGCGAGCCAGCTGTGCGGCTTCAACCTCGGCGAAGTATGCGACACGACGATCGCCTACCTCAAGAATCCCGACTGCGACCTGACGGAGACGCTGCTTGCGCCCGATTTCCCGACCGGCGGCGAGGTCATCTGCGACGTCGACGCCCTGCGCGAAATTTACAGCACGGGCCGCGGCGGCGTGAAGGTCCGCGCCCGCTGGCGCTACGACAAAAAGGAAAACCTCATCGAGGTCTATGAGATCCCCTACACCACCACGACCGAGGCCATCATGGATAAGGTCGCCGAGCTGATCAAGGCGGGCAAGGTCCGCGAGATCACCGATATGCGCGACGAGACCGACCTCAACGGTCTCAAGCTGACCATCGACCTCAAGCGCGGCACCGATCCCGACAAGCTCATGCAGAAGCTGATGAAGTCCACGACGCTGCAGGATACCATGTCCTGCAACTTCAACGTGCTCATCGCCGGAATGCCGCGCGTGATGGGCGTGCGCGAGCTGCTCGACGAGTGGTGCGCGTGGCGCACGGAATGCGTCCGCCGCCGCGTCTACTTCGTCATGAGCAAAAAGAAGGACAAGCTGCACCTTTTGAAGGGTCTCAAGCGCATCCTGCTCGACATCGACAAGGCGATCAAGATCATCCGCGAGACGGAGGCCGAGGCCGACGTGGTGCCGAACCTGATGATCGGCTTCGGCATCGACCAGGTGCAGGCGGAGTATGTCGCGGAGATCAAGCTGCGCAACATCAACAAGGAATATATCCTCAAGCGCGTGGAGGAGACGAGCGCCCTGCAGGACGAGATCGAGGATCTGGAGGATATTCTCGCCCGCCCCGCGCGTGTGAAGAAGATCATCGTCACCGAGCTGGAGGACGTGCGCAAAAAGTACGCCGAGCCGCGCCGCACCGGCATCGTCTACGGCCACGAGGTCGAGGAATACACCGAGGAGACCACGGTGGACGATTACGCCGTGTCCGTGTTCCTCTCCCACGAGGGCTACTTCAAGAAGATCACGCCCGCCTCGCTGCGCATGAACGCGGAGCAGAAGTATAAGGAGGGCGACGCGCTCGCGCAGAGCTTTGAGACCTCCAACGCCGCCGAGGTGATGTTCTTCACCGACAAGTGTCAGGTCTACAAGACGCGCCTTTCGGACTTCGATGACACCAAGGCGTCCGCGCTCGGCGACTATCTGCCCGCAAAGCTCGGCATGGACGAGGGCGAGAGCGTCGTCTATATGGTGCTGCCCGGCGATTACCGCGGCTGGATGCTCTTCTTCTTTGAAAACGGCAAGGCCGCCAAGGTGGAGTTGTCCGCCTACCGGACGACCTCGAACCGCCGCAAGCTCACCGGCGCGTACTCGGATAAGTCTCCGCTGCGCACGGCGCTGTGTCTGCGCGAGGACTGCGAGCTGGCGGTCTACTCCACCGAGCCGCGCGTGCTGGTGTTCTCCACCGCGCTGCTGGGGAGCAAGACCACGCGCGCGACGCAGGGCGTCGCGGTGCTGACGCTCAAAAAGAAATTCACGCTCGACTACGCCTGCCCCGCCGAGGCGACCGGCATCGCCAACCTCGCCCGCTACCGCGCCCGCAGTCTCCCTGCGGTCGGCGCGCTCTTAAAGGCGGAGGACAGCGACGAAAAACAGATCTCCCTGATGGATTGAGAAAGGAAGTCATTGCTTGAAGCTGCTCAAACAGTATGTTTCCATCACGCTCGGCTGCGCGCTCATGGCGCTGGCCTTCGACTGGTTCTACGCGCCGAACGAGCTGACGCTCGGCGGCTTCACCGGTATCGCGCAGGTCATCAACTTCTTTGCGCCCGCGCTGCCGGTCGGCGTCACCGTCATCGTGCTCAACGCGCCGCTCTTCCTGATGAGCCTCAAGCGCTTTGGCAAGCGCTTTCTGGTGCGCTCATTCTTCGCCGTGGCGGTGAACTCGATCTTCATCGACCTCATCAACGCCGTCTATACCTTTCAGCCGATGGATAAGCTCCTCGGCTGCATTTACGGCGGCGTGCTCGTGGGCGTGTCGCTCGGCTGGCTGCTGCGCGAGGAGGCGACCACCGGCGGCACGGAGCTGGGCGCGTGGCTGCTGAAGGCGAAGATCCCGGGCCTCTCCATCGGCACGCTCTGCCTTGCCATCGACCTGACGATCATCGTGTTCTATGCCGCGGTGTTCCGCAGCCTGGAAAACGCGCTCTACGGTGGCATCGCCCTCTATATCTCCACCAAGGTGATGGATATGGTGGTCTACGGCGGCAGCGCCGCGAAGCTCGCCTACATCATATCCAACGAGCAGGAGAAAATCACGCACGAGCTGCTTGCACGCGATATGGGCGTCACCCGCCTGACCGCCGAGGGAGCCTATACGCACAACGACAAGCCCGTGCTGCTCTGCGCTGTCCGCCGCCGCGAGATCGTGGCGGTCAAGCGGCTGGTGAACGAGATCGACCCGACCGCCTTCTTCATCGTCTGCGACGCGCGCGAGGTGCTCGGCGAGGGCTTCGGCGAATATAAGCCAGACGGGCTGTAAGGACAAACCGCTCTCCCGCGCCGCCGCGTGGAGGGGGCAAGAAAAAGAAAGGAAGCAATGTCATGGACTTTACGAATGTGACAAAGGCGCTGACCGCGCGCGGCTTTAAGGTCTCGAGCTTTGAGACGGCGAAGGAGGCCGCCGAATACCTCAACACGCAGATCGACGGCGCGACCGTCGGCTTCGGCGGCAGCATCACGCTCGAGGAGTTGGGGCTGTACGCCCTGCTCAGCGGACACAACACGGTGTTCAGCCATTGGCATCTGCCGGAGGGCGTGGACGCCGCCGCGCTGCGTGCGCAGGCGGCGGGCAGCGAGCACTATCTGCTCTCCGCCAACGGCATCGCCGAGACGGGCGAGATCATCAACATCGACGGCGCGGGCAACCGTGTGGCTTCGGCGATCTACGGCCACAAAAAGGTCTGGATCGTCGCGGGCAAAAATAAGCTCGCGCCCACCTACGACGAGGCGCTCTGGCGCGCCCGCAACATCGCCGCGCCGAAGAACGCGCAGCGTCTCCACGCAAAGACGCCCTGCGCCGTCAGGGCGGATCATTGCTACGACTGCAAGAGTCCAGGCCGCATCTGCCGTGCGCTCACCGTGCTCTGGGGCGCGATGATGGGCAGCGATATGGAGGTCGTGCTCGTGAACGAGGACCTCGGCTACTAAAAGCAGCGGGGAGGGAGCGCCGTGAAAAAGAGGATACTGCTTCTTGCCGCGGCGTTGTGCCTGCTTTGCTCCGGCTGCGGCGGCGGGCTGCTCGAGCGCGAGTGGTCGTCGGTCACGCCGCACAGCGCCGGCTACTGGGAAAACGGCGATAAGGACACTCTGCGCGCCGACAGCTATCAGGATGCGGTGAACGCGATTTTGATGCTGGTCGCAAATCACGCGGAGCGCGGCGTGGTGCGCTGCTATTTCGGCAGCGACGCGGAATACGCCGAGCTGGCCGCGGAGGCCTGCAACGAGGTGCAGCAGGAAACGGACCTCGGCGCGTATCTGCTCGATTACATAACCTATGCCGGCACGGACGAGCGCGGCTTCTACGAGCTTACGCTCAGCTTCGGCTACCGCCGCACGGCGGAGGAGCAGGAGAGCATCATCAACGCCACCAGCACCGAGGCGATCCCCGACCTGCTGCGCGCCGCGGCGGAGGAGGGTGCGGACCGTCTGGTGGTGCGCGTGAGCTACCTTTCCACCGACCGCGCGGGCGTGGAGCAGATGGTCCGCGACGTGCAGGAGGAGAAGGACGGCGGAAGAGACGCCGGTATGCTCGCCGCGCCGTGGCAGGTCAGCTTTTATCCGGACACGGACGAGCCGGGCATCGTGGAAATTTTGCTGAAATAAAAGAGGGAGAAGCAGCTATGTGGAGCATGATCTGGCCGATCGCGCTGGTGGTCGGTGTCAACGTGTTTTATCACATCACAACAAAGTCCACGCCGGAGGGCGTGAACGCCTTTGCCTCGCTCACCATCACCTATCTCGTGGGCGCGGCCTTTTCGGTCGCGGCGTTCTATCTGATGGGGAACCGTGATTTTATCGGCGAGCTGGGCAAAACAAACTGGACGGCGTGGGCGCTCGGCGCCATCATCGTCGGACTGGAATTCGGCACTATCTGCGTGTATCGCGCGGGCTGGAAGATCAGCGTCGCCTCGCTCGTGATGAACATTGCGCTGGCCTGCGTGCTGCTCGCGGTCGGTCTGCTGGTCTATCACGAGACGGTCTCGCTGCGTCAGGGCCTCGGCGTTCTCGTCTGCCTTGCGGGCATCTATCTCGTGGGCGCGTAACACGGGACGCACGGAATTACATAAGAAAAGGACGGCGTAAGCCGTCCTTTTTTACGCTTATTTGGATACCGTCAGCCAGTCGTCGAGCACGAGGCCGGGGTTGTGCTTGGTGAGGAAACCGACGCTCCATTCGCCGCCGAAGGCGATGAGCTTGCGGCCCTTGAAATCCTCGAGCAGCTTCGAGCCGGTGCAGAACATCAGGTCCTTGGGGTCGCCGGGACATTCCGCGATGAGCCGCAGGTGCTCGTAGGGCAGCGCGCTCATGCGCAGCTCCACGCCGTACTCGCTTTTCATGCGGTACTCAAACACGTCGAATTGCAGCGTACCGACCACGCCGACCACGACGTCCTCGAAGCCGGAGTCCGGCATTTTGAAGATCTGGATGGCGCCCTCCTGCGCGATCTGCTCGATGCCCTTGACGAACTGCTTGCGCTTCATCGTGTCCTTGGGACTGACGGACATGAAGTGCTCCGGCTCGAAGGTCGGGATGCCGCCGAAGCGGAACTTCTTGCCCGGCACGGTGATGGTGTCGCCGATGGAGAAGATGCCGGGATCGAACACACCGATGATGTCGCCGGCATAGGCCTCCTGCACGATCTCACGCTCGCTCGCCATCATGGTCTGCGGCTGAGAAAGGCGCATCTTCTTGTTGCCCTGCACATGGTAATACTCCGCGTCGCGCTCGAACTTGCCCGAGCAGATGCGCATGAAGGCAAGGCGGTCGCGATGCGCCTTGTTCATGTTCGCCTGGATCTTGAACACGAAAGCGGAGAAGTCGGGGGAGAACGCGTCGATCACGCCCGCGTCGCTCTCGCGCGAGAGGGGCGCGGTGGTCATGCGCAGAAAGCCCTCCAGGAACGGCTCCACGCCGAAGTTCGTCAGCGCACTGCCGAAGAACACGGGCGAGAGCGTGCCGTTTCGCACGGCGTCGAGGTCGAACTCGCGCCCCGCGCCGAGCAGCTCGATCTCATCGGCGAGGTTGTCGCGCCGCTTCTGTCCAATGAGGTCCACCAGCGCGGGATCGTCCAGCGCGATCTCGGTCACGCCGGCCTTCTTCGCGTGGCCCGCGTCGGTGAAGTGGATGATGCACTGCTTCTCGCGGTCGTAAACGCCCTGAAATTCCTTGCCGCAGCCGATGGGCCAGTTGACGGCGTAGGTGTCGATGCCAAGCTCACGCTCGACCTCCTCGCACAGCTCGAGCGGGTCGCGCGTTTCGCGGTCCATCTTGTTGATGAAGGTGAAGATGGGGATGTGGCGCAGGGCGCAGACGCGGAACAGCTTGCGCGTCTGCGGCTCGACGCCCTTCGCGCCGTCGATGACCATGACCGCGCTGTCTGCCGCCATGAGCGTGCGGTAGGTATCCTCGGAGAAGTCCTGATGGCCCGGGGTGTCGAGAATGTTGATGCAGTAGCCGCCGTGCTGGAACTGCATGACGGAGGAGGTCACGGAGATACCGCGCTGCTTTTCGATCTCCATCCAGTCGGAGGTCGCTGCGCGGGCGCGCTTGCCCTTGACCTCACCGGCCTGCGCGATGGCTCCGCCGTAGAGCAGGAACTTTTCAGTCAGCGTGGTCTTACCGGCGTCGGGGTGAGAAATGATGGCAAAGGTCCTGCGGCGTGAGATCTCTTCGTGAAGCGTGGCCATAGTGTCGTCTCCTTGCATACGGTGTTTGTCAATACAAATAGGCAGTTTATCATAGCTTTTCCGCATTTGCAAGGCGGCAGAACCAAAATCTGCGGAAAAATGAAAAATACGGCTTGACAAATAT
>ERZ1504397.518-NODE-518-length-7967-cov-2.622093_pt1 | contig 7967 bp, 4 predicted proteins | sample MGYA00574837_ERZ1504397 | MGnify/ENA primary metagenome ERZ1504397 (study PRJEB39906, sample SAMEA3182050) | gut metagenome | biome: human; feature: gut; material: Stool; isolation source: human stools | place: Canada | collected 2012-02-22 ... | reverse complement strand
CGAGTACCTGCTGAGTTACCTGCCCCGCATCCGCCAGGAGACCTTCACCGTCGGGGCCGCATGGCGCCACTATGCGGGCCGCCATGTGCAGACCGTGTCGCTCGGGCACACCTACCTGAATAACCGCAACCTCAAATACCGCGGTAACGACGACTCGTCGGAGGACAACCTGACGCTGCGGCTGCGCTCCGTGGAGCAGAAGACCACGCTCCGCGCCGAAAACCGCAGCTATCTGGGGCGCTGGACGGTGCGCGAAGGCGCCGAGCTGAGCTATTCGGGCTATACGAACCGTACCGAGCAACGGCTTTTCACCGATGAGGCGGCGCTCTCGGACTATCGTACCCGGCTGGGGATCGTGGGCTGGGGCCTGTTCGCCGGCGCGGATTATGCCTCGGCGGACAAGCGCTTCACGGCATCGGTCGGCGTGCGTGCCGACGGGGCCGACTATTCCGCGCGCATGGCGAGGTTCTGGCGTCAGCTTTCGCCCCGGGCGTCGGTCTCATACCAGCTCGGCAAAGGGTGGTTGCTGAGCGGAAGCGCCGGGCTTTATTACCAGTTGCCGCCCTATACGGCCCTGGGATTCAAACAGGACGGGGTGCTGGTGAACGAGGCGTTGGACTACCTGCGTGTGGGAATGTTCAGCGTCGGAGGCGGATGGCGCCTGCGCGACCGCCTGGTCGTCTCGGTCGAGGGGTTCTACAAGAAATACGGGAATATCCCGCTTTCCGTCTCGGACGGCATCCCGCTCTCGTGCAAAGGCGACGACTATGGCGTGGTCGGCAACGAAGCGCTGCGCCCGACGGCCGTCGGGCGGTCGTACGGCATCGAGGCGATGGCGCGCTGGCAGATACCCGGGAGGGTCAACCTCGTCGGTTCGGTGACCCTGTTCCGCAGTGAGTACCGTGCCGATGCCGCCTCGGAGTATATCGTATCGGCCTGGGACAGCCGTTTCGTGGCGAACCTCAGCGGTACGTACGACCTGCCGCGCAATTGGAGCGTCGGGGCGCGCCTGAGCGCCGTGGGCGGGACGCCCTATACGCCCTACGATGTCGAAAAATCGTCGTTGGTCGAAGCCTGGGACGCCCAGGGGCGCCCGTACTATGACTATGGGCGTTACAACGACGGGCGGCTCGACGCCTTTGCGCAGGTAGACCTGCGTATCGACAAAACCTTCTATTTCCGCCGCTGTATGCTCGGCCTTTACATCGACCTGCAGAACGTGACGGGCAGCAAACTCCGCCGTCCCGACGTACTGATGTCGACGGGCGTGGTGGAGAACCCCCAGGCCCCGGCGGCGGAACAGCGTTACCGCATGAAGTATATTGGGCAGCAGAGCGGGTCGCTTATCCCTACGCTGGGGATCACCGTTGAGTTTTAGAGGGTACGGGGGCGTGTCTTTGGGCGATATTCCGGAGCCGGGGCGATAACCGGGGCAGGGAAGCCGACATGCCGCAGCGGCAGGCAGGGAGGTGTCGGGAGAAAAATACGGAACCGCAGGGGTAGGCATCTCCGGCCCCTGCGGTTCCGTGCGATCCGGGGCGTGCCGGTGGCTATTTCCCGGTGCCCGGGGTATTCGTGCCGCCCCTGCGATCCATTGCGAAGCTGATGATGAACGGCATGGAGAGGAAGACGAGCGTGCCGACGGCTACCAGCCCCGTGTAGGTGGCCGGGCTGCCTACGGGCAGCTGCGACGGCGGGAAGAAGGTGACGATGAACGAGAAGAGCACGGCGAGGAACCCGATGCCCCCGACGGCCCACATGCCGGCGTTCCCGCCCGGGACGCGGTAGCTGCGGGTGAGGCCGGGCTGCGTGTAGCGCAGGCGGATGCCCGCAGCGTACATCATCATATACATCACCAGGTAGAGCCCTACGGTCAGTGCGCTCAGCAGGAAGAACGCCACGCTCACGTCGTCCATGACGATGTAGAGCGACGAGAGCAGCGTGACGATGCAGCCCTGTATGACGAGGATGTTGACCTGCACGCCGTTTTTGTTGGTCTTTTGCAGGAAACAGGGCAGTACACCCTCCTGGGCCGTCCACAGCAGGCCGCGGCTCGGGCCCGAAATCCACGACATGACGCCTGCCAGTGCGCCGAATGCCACGAGCAGCCCCATGACGTTCGAGAGCCAGCCGATGTGGTAGTGGTCGAAGACGATCTGGAACGTGGTGAACAGCCCCGACTGGAGGTTGATCTGGTCGTAGGGGGTGATGATCGCCACGGCCAGCGCACCCAGCGTGAAGAGCCCGAACGAGATCAGCGCCGCCAGGAACATGGCGCGCGGGAACTGGGTCTGCGGCTTGTCGAGCTCCGGGGCATGCACGGCGTGTACTTCGACGCCGGCGAAGAGCAACAGTATCCCGGCCAGGAATGCGATGTCGCTCATGCCCGTGATGTGCGGAAAGAGGCGCGGATGCACGTGGTGCGCCGCGTCGATATTGACGACCTGGCTGACGGTGTCGGGGATGTGTTCCAGTGCGACGGAATTGCCTCCGGCCATCCAGATGACGGCCATGATGATTACGACGATGCCGGGAAGCACCGTGCCGATCAGAAATCCTTTGCTCGTAATGCCCGATATGGCCGAGGTGCCGCGCAGCGTGACCAGCGTGGCGCACCAGTACATGGCGATCGAGAAAAGCCCCACGAAAAGCCCGTTCTGCGCCAGGCCGGGCATTCCGATCATGTAGGCGATGGATGCCGCTGCGAATCCCAGTACGGTGGGGTACCATACGACGTTCTGGATCCATTGCAGGAAGATGGCCGTGAACCCCAGGTGTTTGTTGAACGCCTCCTTGACCCAGGTGTAGACCCCGCCGCCCTTCGAGGCGAAGGCGCTTCCCAGTTCGGCACCTACCAGCGCCGCCGGGATCAGGAACAGGAACGTGGCGAAAAAGATGTAGAAGAACATCGTCAGCTCCTCCTGCGCCATCATCGGGAGTCCGCGCAGGCTGATAACCGCCGCCGCGGTCATCAGGGCGAGCTGTGTCGTGGTGATATTTTTACGTTTTGCCATGATGTGGAATTGTGTTTTACAACTGGCCGTCAATCAGTTTCTGTGCCGCAACGCGGCCGGGCTGATGTTTTTTCGGGCGTGTGCATGGTTTATGCGGGCGTTTCCGCGCCCCGCGGGCTCCTCTGCGCCTGCGTGTTGACCGCCTGCGGACGGGGCGCAAAAAAACAGCAGGGAATCTCACGATTGCCTGCTGCCTTCCGGAGGATTGCCCTCCTGAAACTACTAACCCAAACTTAAATAAATGAAGAAACCTCACTGCGGTTGCTGTTCCGCAGTTACCCGGTATGTTGCAAATCCCGTGCCGCGGCGCCGTGTCGGAAAGGCGTTTGTGTGTGCGGCGGGGGTGCGGCCTATGATACATGCCGGCGGGAAAGGGCATAAACAACCGCAGGATGTCCCCACGGACATCCTGCGTGTGCTGTTTCCGGTAATCCCGGGTTGTGGCAAGGGGATTATTTCTACTTGCGTTTGTCCCTCATCTCCACGGCGCCTTCGTAAGTGCCGCTGACCTTGCGGCCTTTGTCGGTCGTAAAGTCGAGTACGAAGCGGTAGTTGGTGCCGACCTTCGTGACTGTCACCGTGCCGGACGTGATGAATCCGTAAACCGATTCGTTGGAGGCGTTGCGTTCCTCGCAATAGGTTCCCATGGCTAGCATGGAGTCCATGAACTCTATCTGCTCGCCCGGTGCGTAGGTGCCCGGCGTGCCTGTGTCGGACACCGTGTAGGTTCCTTCCTGGAGTACCATTTCTTCGGAAAGTGCGGTCGTCAGGTAGAGCGATACCATATGCCCGGCCCCTATGAGGTAGTCGTAATCGTCGTTGACCGTCGGCTGGACATCGTAGAGGTTTACGACGCAGTCGTTTGCCGTGCCGGCATCGTTGTTATAGTATTTAGCCAGTGCGCGGATGAAAGTTGCGTTCGTGACGTCGTTTTCGAGGTCGGGCAGGGGCTCGATTTTGACGGCTGTCTTGTCCTCGATCGTAATCGGGCCGGTGTAGCTGGCCGTGAACTCTTTGTCGTCGGTCGTGGTCAGCGTGGCCTTGACCGTAAAGGTCGAGCCGGACTTTGTCACAGCGATCGTTCCGGCCTTGAATTCCACTTTCGTGATATTCCCCTTGCCGTCGTTGACCATGCAGTAGGTCTTGGCCGGGTGGAATGTCGAAATGGATTTGTCGGTGGCATATTTGTAGGTGCGATCCGGCAGGACGATGTTATTCATATTCGTGGGGGCAAATTGATAGAGGTTCAGGCTCATGGTACGCCCGGCTCCGATGGTCGCATACACTCCGTCGGCACCTACGGCCTCGCCGTCGGCCAATATGACGAGGTATTCACCGTATCGGCCACCTTCGGGAATACCATAATAGCCGCCGGCTACCTGGCGGTCGAAGACGGCCGGGCCGCTCAAATCCTTGTCGGTGGCCATTTCGATCGACTTGACTTCGGAATAGACCTCTTTGTTGGATGCTGCGACGGCGATGACATAGGTGGTGCCGTCTTTCAGGTTGTCTACGGTGATCTCCCCGGCCTGTGCGATGGCTGTACCGTCGGTGAGGATTTTTTCGGCCGTCGGGACGGGCGTGCCGTCCGCTTTTTCGAGGCATACGTAGGCGGCCTTCTCCGTGTCGGCGAGGCCTACCGTAAAGGTGAGTGTCGTCGGGGCTGTGGCTCCCGCTGTCAGCGTCACCACGGGCGTCGGCGTTCCGGTTGCCATCACGATGCTGTTGACTTCCGAGTAGATCCCGGTGTTGGTGACGGCAGCCGCAATGACATACGTGGTGGAGGGTTTCAGGTTTTCGACAAGGATGTCGCCCGTCTGTGCGATGGCTTTGCCGTCACGCAGTATCTCCTCGGCCGTGGGAAGGGTCAGCCCCTCGGTCTTTTCGAGGCAGACATAGGCTGCGGTTTCTGGGTCGGTCAGGGCGGCGTTGAACGTAAGAGTCGTTGTGGTGGACTGGCCCGGTGTCAGGACGACCGCGGGATGTACGCCGGGTGCCGAGGTGGTGTGCTCGATCGAGCTGACCTTGCCGTTGATGTTGCCTTTCAGGGCGACGGCGGAGAGGCGGTAGGCCGTGTTGGGTTCGAGGCCGGCGATCTCGACGACGCCCGATGCGCTTACGGACTGGCCTTCGGCGATGATCGTCGCTGCCGCAGGCACGGCTTCGGACGCCTTGGTGCAGATGTAGCTGCATTTGTCCGCATCCTTGAGTGTGAGCGTGAATTTCAGCGCGTTGAATGCGGCGTCGCCGATGGCGATCGTAACGGTCGGGTCAGGATTTCCCCCCCCCCTCGTTTTTGTCGTCGCATGAGCTTAGCAGACCGGAGCACAGCACCAACAGTGCCGTTCCCCATGACAGGAAAGATTTGATCATAGTGGTTAAACTTTGGAAATTAGTGGGTTAATACTGTTGTTCGGGCGCAGGGCCGGTCGTCTTTGGATATTCAATCGGGTTTACGGGGCGGCCGTGCAATATGTGACGGGATAAAAATAACCTTTCTGCCAATAAAATCCAAATTTTTTTTATCCGTCTTGCCTGAAAGTGCGATAAATCGGGGGTGAGGGTGCCGGAGTGAACGGGTGGAGGACAATATATAACAAGACAGCAGGGAATCTCACGATTGCCTGCTGCCCTTGGAGGATTGCCCTCCTAAAACTACTAACCCAAACTTAAATAAATGAAGAAACCTCACTGCGGTTGCTGTCCGCAGTTGACTATCCTCTCGCAAAACGTATGCCAAAGACAAAGGCCCGGAACATGATTCCGGGCCTTGCGCCGTTGCGGGGTAATACTGCGCCCCTGCGGGATATTTTCCGTAAGGGTTACCGGAAGATGCCCGTGTAGGTCGAGGGCGAGAGGGCGCGCAGCTCCTCTTTCACGGCCTCGGCCACGTCGAGCGTCTCGATGAACGCGGCGATCGACTCGTGCGTGATATGAGCGTTGGTGCGGGTCAGGGCCTTGAGCGCCTCGTAGGGCTTGGGATAACCTTCGCGGCGCAGGATGGTCTGGATGCCTTCGGCAACGACGGCCCAGTTGTTCTCCAGGTCGCGCTCGAGGGCTTCGCGGTTGAGGATTACCTTGTTCAGCCCCTTCATCAGCGAGCGGAGCGCGATGGCCGCATGGGCAATGGGGACGCCGATGTTACGCAGCACGGTCGAATCTGTCAGGTCGCGTTGCAGGCGCGAAACGGGGAGCTTCGACGCGAGGTGTCCGAAGACGGCGTTGGCGATGCCGAAATTCCCCTCGGCGTTCTCGAAGTCGATGGGGTTGACCTTATGGGGCATGGCGCTCGAACCGACTTCGCCCGCCTTGATCTGCTGTTTGAAGTATTCCATCGAGATGTACGTCCACATGTCGCGGCAGAGGTCGATCAGGATGGTGTCGATGCGCTTCATGTTGTCGAAGATCGCCGCGAGGTTGTCGTAATGCTCGATCTGCGTGGTATATTGCGAGCGGCAGAGCCCCAGCGTTTCGCCCACGAATTTGTTGGCGAAGGCTACCCAGTCGTACTGCGGGTAGGCTGCCCGGTGGGCGTTGAAGTTGCCTGTTGCGCCGCCGAATTTGGCGGGCACTGCGATGTCGTGCAGCATGGCGAGCTGTTTCTCCACGCGTTCGACAAAGACCATGAACTCCTTGCCCAGCGTCGTGGGGGAGGCCGGCTGGCCGTGGGTGCGGGCCAGCATCGGCACGTCGCGCCATTCGTCGGCGAAGGCGGCCAGTTTGTCGCGCACCTCTTCGACGGCCGGGTAGTAAACCCCTGCCATAGCGTCCTTGAGCGAGAGCGGGATGGCCGTGTTGTTGATGTCCTGCGAGGTGAGGCCGAAATGTACGAATTCCTTGTAAGCCCCCAGTCCGAGGCTGTCCATTTTTTCCTTGATGATGTACTCTATGGCTTTGACGTCGTGGTTGGTGACCGATTCGATCTCCTTCACGCGCTCGGCGTCGGCCGGTGCGAAATCGAGGTACAGGGCGCGCAGGGCTGCGAATTTCGTATGGTCGATGTCCGCCAGCTGGGGCAGCGGCAACTCGCACAGCGCGATGAAATACTCCACTTCGACGCGGATGCGGTAGCGGATGAGCGCCTGTTCTGAAAAATAATCGGCTAATTTCCCCGTTGTATTACGGTAGCGGCCATCGACGGGGGAGATGGCGGTAAGGCTGTTGAGCGGATTGGAGTTCATGGATTTATGTATGGTTTTATTTAATACGCCACTGGCATCGGGACTTCGCCTGCGCCCGGCAGGCCCTGCCCGAAGGCTTTGCCCCGCCCGCCGGCAAAGTTCCGGCACCAAATTTACGACATTTAATTGAAATACGCATAATTTTCCCTACCTTTGTAGGGTTGTAAACCGAAAATGCAATGAATTTTCTGACAGCGATCATAGATGGCCTGGTGAGGTTCGTGCAGCGCAATCCGCTGACGACCCTGGTCATCCTCATCCTGGCTATCGGCGCCCCGGCGCTGCTCAGGGGGATCGCACTTTTTTTTCTCTATTTCATTATGGGAGTCATCGTATTGGTAGTAGCGGCGATCCTGCTGTTCCGCTGGCGCGTCTATAAAATGCGCCGCCGGATGGAAGAACAGTTCGGCGAAGGAAACTTCGGCGCTCAGGGCTTCGGCTCGCCCTTTGCAGGGGAGCCCCGCAAGGGTCGCGAAGGCGAAGTGAAGGTATATAAAACCTCGGAAACGCCCGAGAAACGGGTCTCGCGCGATGTAGGCGACTATGTCGAATTCGAAGAGACCAAGGAGCCCGGAGAGGAGTAGCGCCATGTGGAAGATATTTGAGTTGATCGGCCGTTATTTCATGCTGATGGGAAAGGTCTTTTCCCGTCCGGAGAAGGCTGCCATCTACCGCCGGCGCATCATTTACGAAATGGAGTCCCTGGGAATCGACTCGATCGGCCTGACGGCCATTATTTCGGTCTTCATCGGTGCGGTCATCACCTTGCAGA
>ERZ1504397.474-NODE-474-length-8548-cov-2.867302_pt1 | contig 8548 bp, 5 predicted proteins | sample MGYA00574837_ERZ1504397 | MGnify/ENA primary metagenome ERZ1504397 (study PRJEB39906, sample SAMEA3182050) | gut metagenome | biome: human; feature: gut; material: Stool; isolation source: human stools | place: Canada | collected 2012-02-22 ... | reverse complement strand
TAAATCAGCAGATGTGGCTATTGAGTTTACTAACCCGATGGTGGCATATGACAACTATATGAAAACTTTTGCTGCCGGTGTCAAATTGGTATCGGGCAGTACCGGATGGATGGACAAACATGGTGATGAGGTGAAAGAATTATGCACGAAAGGTGGAAAAACCTTGTTCTGGTCGTCTAACTTCAGTCTGGGGGTCGCTATTTTCTCTGCTGTAAATAAATACTTGGCAAAAATAATGAATAACTTTCCCGCTTACGAGGTTTCTATGACCGAAACTCATCATATTCATAAACTGGATGCGCCCAGCGGAACAGCCATCACGCTGGCCGAAGGGATTCTGGAAAATATGAACCGCAAGAGTAAATGGGTGAAAGGGACCATGGTGGCACCGGATGGAACCGTGTCGGGAACATCGGAATGTGCCGAGAATGAGTTTCCTGTAAATTCCATCCGTGAAGGGGAGGTGTTTGGTATTCATACTATCCGCTATGACTCTGAGGCGGATAGCATCTCAATTACCCATGATGCCAAGAATCGGAAGGGGTTTGCCTTGGGAGCTGTTTTGGCGGCGGAATATACATCCAGGCATGAAGGATTATTAGGAATGAGTGATTTATTTCAGTTTTAAGATATGATAAAAGCAACACGTACACAGTGGATTAAGTTTGCCGTTGTTCTGGCGCTTTACCTGATATTTCTTGTTTGGTTGAGAAGCTGGCTGGGATTGGTGGTTGTACCGTTTATCTTCGATGCGTATATCACAAAGAAGATTCCATGGACTTGGTGGAGAAAGTCCAAGAACCGTCATGTAGTGACCGTCATGGGATGGGTGGATGCTATTGTATTCGCACTGGTGGCAGTATACTTTGTCAACCTCTATTTCTTCCAGAACTATGTGATTCCTTCTTCCTCGCTGGAAAAATCATTGCTGACGGGTGATTATCTGTTTGTGAGCAAAATGAGTTATGGGCCCCGTGTGCCCCAGACTCCGCTGCACATGCCGTTGGCGCAACACACATTGCCGTTTTTTAATTGTAAATCATACCTTGAGCATCCACAATGGGATTATAAACGGGTGAAAGGTTTGGGGGACGTACAGTTGAATGATATCGTTGTCTTTAACTTTCCGGCCGGAGATACAGTTGCCACTGGTGTGCCTAATGATGATGTTTATCGTCTGAGTTATGGAGCAGGCAAGGAGCTGGCAAAACCGGTGGATTTGGCTTCCATGACTCCGGAGCAGCAACGGGTGGTCTATGATTATTATTATCAGTTGGGACGGGAGTATCTGAAAGAGAATCCACAGAATTTCGGTGAGATAATAAGCCGTCCGGTAGACCGCCGTGAGAACTATGTGAAGCGATGTGTGGGTTTGCCCGGACAAACGTTGGAGATAAAGGATCGTATTATTTATTTGGATGGTAAAGCTAATAAAGAGCCTGATAATGTGCAGTATCGTTATCTGGTGAAAACCAAGCGTCCTATTCCCGATGACCTGGCTCATGAACTGGGTATCAGCAAGGAGGATATGATGATGTATTATACGGATGCTTCTGTTTATAATATGCCTCTGACAGAAAAAGCGAAAGCAGGTTTGTTGGCGCGTAAGGATATTGTTGTCAGCATTGAGAATACACCGGCTGATGATGCGGGAGGCTTATACCCGCTGAATATGTATAAGAACTGGACTACGGATAACTACGGACCTGTATGGATTCCCAAAAAGGGAGAGACGGTGAAACTCACGCTAGAGAATCTTCCTGTTTATGAGCGCCCTATTCATGCTTACGAGGGTAATGAACTGGCAGTGAAAGATGGAAAGATTTATATTAACGGCAAGGAAACCGATGAGTATACTTTCAAGATGGATTATTACTGGATGATGGGAGATAACCGTCATAATTCGGCTGACTCCCGTTTTTGGGGATTTGTTCCCGAAGATCATGTGGTGGGAAAACCCATCTTTATCTGGTTGTCATTGGATAATGACCGTGGCTGGCTGGATGGAAAAATACGTTGGAACCGATTGTTTACCTTTGTAGATAATATTAAATAAGTTGCGCATACCCTGTATTCCTGTATGGATAAAAGCAATGCTTACTGCTGTCATTCTGGTACTGTTGGTAAAGACATTTGCTTTCACCTCCTGCACCATTCCCTCTACCGGTATGGAGAATAGCCTTTATCAAGGGGAAAGGGTTCTGGTGAATAAGTGGAGTTATGGGTTTCGTGTGCCTTTTTCTATCTGGCGATGGTTGGGAAAAACTGCCGGGAAGGGGGATATTGTGTTGTTCAACAACCCTAATCCACGGTTTCCTCAAACGTCGGTGGGCAACCGGGAGGTGTTTATAAGTCGTGTGGTAGGAATACCCGGAGATACGTTGATGTTGAATGATGAACTGTGGGTGACTGACGAACAAGTGTTGAGCCCGGATAGTAAATCTTTGTATGTCTATTCTCATACGGAAGAAGAAACGATGCAGGCTGCCATGCAGCAAGTGAACATTCAGGGAAACAGGTTAGTGGGATATGCCGAGGGGAAGTACATACGTACCTTCAGTCATTATGAATATTACCTGTTAAAACAAAAACTGGCAGGAAAAGTGGATTTGATTCCTCTCTATCATAAAGATATAAGCAAGAGCCATCCCTTTGTGATCCCGGAAAAAGGGAAACCTGTCAAGGTATATCCTTGGAATGTGACCTTGTTGTGTAATACTATTGTTCGCCATGAAGGAAGAGTGGCTTCTGTCAGGGGAGATACCCTGTATGTAGGGGGAAAACCTGTAGAAGCCTATACATTTAATAAAAATTATTACTGGATGGCATCCAATAATCCGGTGAATTTGTGTGATTCACGTTTATTTGGTTTGGTGCCCGATGACCATTTGATCGGTAAAGCTTGGCGCATTTGGTTTTCATCCAGAAAAGGGCGCATTTTTCAACGAGTGCAATAATGGAGAATACGATATATTTAAGTTCGGCCTATCTGGCCCCGGTGGAATATTATACAAAACTGTTCGCCTGTGAGAAGGCCTATGTGGAACAGTATGACAATTATGTGAAACAGACTTATCGCAACCGTTGTGTCATTGCGGCAGCCGATGGTCCGCTGGCGCTGACTATCCCTACAGAAAAAAGCGGTACACCTAAATGCCTGATGAAGGATGTCCGCATTTCGGATCATGGCAATTGGCGTCATATACATTGGAATGCTTTGGTGGCTGCATATAGAAATAGTCCTTTCTTTGAGTACTATGCTGATGATTTCCACGTCTTTTATGAAAAGAAATATGCCTTCTTGTGGGATTATAATCAGGAAATTTGTTCTTTAGTATGCGATTTGATCGATATTCATCCCCGTATGGAAGGAACAACGGAATATTGCATGGAATTTGTTCCGGGCGAGGTTGATTTTCGTGAGATTATTCATCCGAAGCGTGACTGGCGTGAAGCGGATGCTGACTTTTGCCCTAAACCTTACTATCAAGTTTTTGATGCCAAATACGGTTTTCTGCCGAATTTGAGTATCGCCGATCTTTTGTTTAATATGGGGCCGGAGAGCCTGATTGTTTTGCGAGATAGTGTTAAAGGTATAAACCATAAAGAATAATATCATGAATAATTTGTTTAGTGTAAAAGACCAGGTGGTGGTAATCACCGGTGGAACAGGGGTTTTGGGAAAGGCTATTGCCGCCCATTTGGCAGAAGAAGGTGCCAAGGTTGTTATATTAGGCCGTAAGGCAGAAGTAGGAAATGCCATTGTAAACGAAATCAAGGCCAAAGGCGGGGAAGCCATGTTTCTTGTGACCAATGTGTTGGATGAGGCTATATTGGAGCAGAATCTGAAGGATATTCTCGCAGCATATGGTCGTGTAGATGCATTGCTGAATGCAGCAGGAGGTAATATGCCGGGTGCTACGATTGCTCCTACAGGAAATTTCTTTGATTTGAAGGTCGATGAGTTTCAAAAAGTGCTTAATCTGAATCTTACCGGAACAGTTCTGCCTACACAGGTATTTTTGAAGCCGATGGTGGAGCAGAAGAAAGGGGCTATTGTGAATTTCTCTTCTATGGCGGCATTCCGTCCGATGACTCGTGTATGTGGTTATGCGGCTGCAAAAGCGGGAATCTCTAATTTCACTGCGTTCATGGCCAATGAAGTGGCTACGAAATTTGGTGAAGGCATCCGCGTGAATGCCATTGCTCCGGGATTCTTCCTGACCGAACAGAACCGTACTTTGTTGACAAACGAAGATGGTACATATACTCAGCGTGGTAATGATGTGATTCGCCAGACTCCGTTCAAACGTTTCGGTAAAGCAGAGGAACTGTGTGGAACCATCCAGTATCTCATCAGCGATGCCAGCAGCTTTGTAACCGGTACAGTAGCCGTAGTAGATGGTGGTTTCAATGCATTTGCCATGTAACAAGTCTTTAGTTTTTAATTCTCAATTTTTTTATTTGATATGATTTTATGTGAGCAAACATGGCGCTGGTACGGACCGAATGATCCCGTATCATTGTGGGATATCAAACAAGCCGGAGCAACCGGTATTGTCAATGCCTTACATCATATTCCCAACGGTGAAGTATGGACAGTAGAGGAAATAATGAAGCGCAAGAAATTGATTGAAGAAGCAGGATTAACTTGGAGTGTCGTAGAGTCCGTGCCCGTACACGAACATGTTAAGACACAGACAGGAGACTATCTGAGATATATCGAGAACTATAAACAGAGTTTGCGCAATCTGGCAGCATGTGGTATCTATATTGTGACTTATAACTTCATGCCTGTACTGGATTGGACCCGTACGGACCTGGCATATACGTTGCCCGATGGTTCCAAGGCATTGCGTTTTGAGCGGGCTGCTTTTGTAGCGTTCGATCTGTTCATCTTGAAACGTCCGGGAGCCGAAAAGGAATACTCGGCCGAAGAGATAGAAAAGGCAAAAGCGCGTCTGGCACAAATGGATGAGGAAGAAATTCATCGTCTGACACGAAATATGATTGCAGGATTGCCCGGTTCGGAGGAAAGTTTTACATTGGAGCAATTCCAAAAAGAACTGGACCGTTACAAGGATATTGATGCGGACAAGCTCCGCAATAATTTGATTTTCTTCTTGAAAGAAATTTGTCCGGTAGCCGATGAAATGGGAGTAAAGCTGGTTATTCATCCGGATGATCCGCCTATGTCTATTCTGGGCTTGCCGCGCATTATGAGTACGGAAGCGGATTTCAAGCTGTTGGTGGAAGCTGTACCTAATCCGTCAAACGGACTTTGTCTGTGCTGTGGTTCATTTGGCGTATCTGCACAGAATGATTTGCCGGGTATCATGGAACGTTGGGGAGACCGTATCAATTTTGTTCATTTGCGCAGTACCCAACGTGATGCTGAAGGGAACTTTTATGAGGCAAATCATCTGGAGGGTGATGTGGACATGTATCATGTAGTTAAGAACTTGTTGAAAGTGCAGCAACGTCGTGGAATATCTATTCCTATGCGTCCGGATCATGGCCATCAGATGATAGATGATTTGAACAAGAAAACAAATCCGGGTTATTCTTGTTTGGGACGTATGCGTGGCCTTGCCGAGCTTCGTGGCTTAGAAAAAGGAATAGCGATGAGTATGGAAACAAAATAATCTTTTTTTTAACATATAGAAAGAAGGCCTGAATGTCTTCCGGTGATGAGGTATATCCGGAAGTATTCAGGTCTTCTTTTTGTCTAAGAGGTAGATAATGAGGACTATTCTAGACAAATATAGAGATTAATTAGACAAATAAAGAGGTGCAGGCAAGGGGAGGAGGTTTATATTTGCAACAGATTTAATCTAATTAACCCTTAAATTCTTTTATTATGAATAAAAAAACAAAACTGCTTTCAATCCTTGGATTGGTGACAGCTATCCTGTTTTTGTTCTCATCGGAGGTGTTGGCCCAATCCTTATCTATCAGTGGTAAGGTAATTGACAAAAACAGTCAGGAGCCTGTAATTGGGGCCAGTGTTTTAATTGAAGGAACCTCAAACGGTACAATAACCGATTTGGATGGTAACTTTATGCTTTCTAATGTTCCTTCCAAAGGAAATTTAGTTGTGTCTTACATTGGCTATGTCAGTCAAGAAATTCCTTTAAAAAGTAGTCTTACATTGGTTATGCTACACAAACTCTTCCTATTAATGGGAGGACTAGTTTCAGTGTTGTATTGGCTGAGGATACCGAAACGTTGGATGAAGTTGTTGTAATAGGTTATGGCGTACAGAAAAAAGTGAATCTTACCGGATCTGTGTCTTCAGTGAAAGGAGATGCATTGGAACGTCGTCCGGTAGCTGATGCCACACAGAGTTTGCAAGGGATGGTTCCGGGATTGTTGGTGAGCAACTCAAATACGGGCCGTCCGGGAGCTAGTGGTACGTTGACTTTGCGCGGACAAGGCAATCTGGATAATAATGCGAATCCTTATATTTTGGTTGATGGAGTGGAAATGAGTCTCTCGGACGTGAATCCGAATGATATTGAAAGTATTTCTGTATTGAAAGATGCTGCTGCTTGTGCCATTTATGGTGCACGTGCGGCGTATGGTGTCATTTTGGTCACTACCAAGAAAGGTGAGGAAGGTAAAATGCGTGTAAATTACCAAGGAAACGTAGGTTGGAGTACGCCGACTGTATTGCCTGATATGGTTGATTCCTATGAATTTGCTCAGTATTGGAATGCCGGATGTATTAATGCAGGTTCTCCTCGTTTGTATAGTGAGGAAAAAATGGGTTTATTACAGCAATATATTAAAGATCCCAGTAGTGTGGATCCTTGGTTCGAGCTTCCTAAAAATTCTAATATGAACCCGGCATTCGAAAATTCAGAATTAGGAGTAGGAAATACTAATTATTTCGATTTGCATTATAAGGATTGGGCATTCAAGCAAAATCATAATCTTAGCTTGAGTGGGGGTGGCAAAAAAGCACAATATTATATTTCTGGTGGTTATTATTCGGAAGATGGTATTCTCCGTTATGCCGATATGGATTTCAGCCGTTATAATTTTGCCGCTAATATTTCTTCTCAGATTACCGATTGGATGAAGGTAAAAGTAAATACGAAGTTTATGCATTCCGATGAGGATACTCCTTTTGGTGACGGAGGGCTTAGTGAAGGCTTTTATCATTCATTAGCACGTTTCCGTCCTACAGTTGCTCCTATTGATCCGAATGGGCATTTTACAGAACTGACTATGATTCCTTATTTGCAGAGTGGTACGTATACAAATACTCAACGTGACCGTTTTAGTTTAACGGCAGGTTTAGATATCCAACCTGTGAAAAACTGGTTTATCTTTTTTGATTATACATATAAATTGATGGATTTGGAATATGAGGCATTGAACGTGAGCCCGTTAATTTATGGGGCTGACGGGGTGAGTACTTCGAAAGGTGTGCGTGATGAGTTGGGTGTATCACCCGATGGCAAGTTTACCCGTTATTATGCGCATACTCGCTACCAATCTATAAATTTATATTCGAATTATCTCTTTACTTTGGGAGACAAGCATAATTTTACCGTAATGGCAGGTTATCAGGAAGAAAATAATGACTATAGTTATATGAAGAACTCGATTACCGGACTTTATTCAACTTCAAATCCTAATGTAGGTATGGGAACCGGTGATAAGACGGTAGTCGATACTCGTAATGGCTGGGCAACCCGTGGCTTTTTCGGACGTGTGAATTATGATTATGACGGACGTTATCTTCTTGAATTGAATGGACGATATGATGGATCGTCACGTTTTGCCAAAGGTAATCGTTGGGGCTTCTTTCCATCTGCATCTTTAGGATGGAATATTACCCGGGAACAGTTTATGATGCCAATAGCCGATGTAGTTTCCAACTTGAAACTTCGTGCTTCTTACGGATTACTGGGTAATCAGGCGGGTGCGGCCCTTTATACTTTTGCCGCTACTATGGATTTGAATGATAAATTGGGAAATTATATATTCTCTGATGGACGCCACATCTTTACTAAGGCCCCTGCCGTAGTCAACCCGAATACGACTTGGGAAAAAGTGGAGAGTAAGAATATAGGTTTGGATTTCGGTTTCTTTGGTAATTCGTTGACCGGTTCTTTTGATGTTTTTCAACGTGATACGAAGGATATGTTAGGACCTACGGTGGATTTCCCGGATTTCTTTGGTGCAGACGCTCCTAAAACCAATAATGCCCGTATGCGTAACCGTGGTTGGGAATTGGTGCTGAGTTATCGTGGAAAAATTGGAAAGGATATTGACTATAGCATAGGCGGTTCTCTTTCGGATGCTACTGCTGAAGTAACTGAATATGAAGGGACTAGAACAAATCCTAAAGATAATTGGTATAAAGGAAAGAAAGCTGGTGAAATTTGGGGATATCGGGCGGACGGACTGATCCAGACTCAGGCAGAGGCGGATGAGTATAATAATACCTATGATTTGTCTTTTATAAGCGGTAAACCTTGGACGCCGGGAGATGTAAAATATCGTGACCTGAATGGGGATAAGAAAATCAATAATG
>ERZ1504397.459-NODE-459-length-8725-cov-3.028374_pt1 | contig 8725 bp, 7 predicted proteins | sample MGYA00574837_ERZ1504397 | MGnify/ENA primary metagenome ERZ1504397 (study PRJEB39906, sample SAMEA3182050) | gut metagenome | biome: human; feature: gut; material: Stool; isolation source: human stools | place: Canada | collected 2012-02-22 ... | reverse complement strand
GTCAGGACTTGTTGTGCCATTTCGGGTGGCAGGAACTCACAGCAGAGGGAACTGTTGCCGATTTTCACGGCATTCCCTTTTAATCGGTCAGGGGGTTGCGGAACCCCTTTGCGAACCATTGCGCAACAAAAGTATAAAAAATTCGGGTTCGCAAGGCCTTATAACGAAAAAAGGTCGCCGTATGGCGCCCTTTCCGAGCCGAAACCGGGACTTGAACCCGGGACCTCTTCATTACGAGTGAAACGCTCTACCAACTGAGCTATTTCGGCTTGCCGAGAACATTAAGCTCTCTTTGGGATTGCAAATATCTGAAAAAAATATTTTTCTCGCAACAATTTTCGGAAAATTCTCGCATTTCTTGCTATATTCGCGTCAAAACTAACCGAAAACAGACCGGGTTATGATTACTTTCCTGGGGTGCCTGGGGCTCCTCGTGGCAGCATATTTCACCTACGGACGCTATCTCGAACGCCTGTGCGGCGTGGATGCTGCGCGGCCTGTGCCTTCGGCCACGTCGTTCGACGGAGTGGATTATATCCCGATGCCGATGTGGAGGACTTTCCTCATACAGCTGCTCAATATCGCGGGGCTGGGGCCGATTTTCGGTGCCGTGCTGGGGGCGGCATACGGCCCCGTGGCATTCCTGTGGATTACCTTCGGCGGTATCTTCATGGGGGCGGCGCACGACTTCATCGCCGGGATCGTCTCGCTGCGCAGCAACGGTGCGAGTTTGCCCGAGACCGTCGGCACCTACCTCGGGCCGGGGATAAAACAACTTATGCGCATCTTTTCCGTGGGGCTGATGGTGCTCGTCGGCGCTGTCTTCCTGTCGCAGCCCGCTTCGCTGATCGCCAACCGCATCGAGGCCCCGGCGCTGTCGGGTATTGCCTTCGGCAGTTTCTCGTGGTTGCTGCTCATCATTCTGGGCGTTATCCTGATCTATTATATCGTGGCGACGTTGCTGCCCGTGGACAAGATCATCGGCCGTATCTATCCGGTTTTCGGCTGCGCACTGCTTTTCATGGCGCTGGGAATCCTCGCCGTATTGCTTTTCAGCGGCAAATATACGATCCCCGAGTTTACCTCCCTGGAAAATTGCATTGCCGACCCGGAGCGGTTCCCGATCCTGCCGATGCTCTTTACGACCATCGCCTGCGGCGCTATTTCGGGCTTCCATGCGACCCAGTCGCCGCTGATGGCACGCTGCCTGCGTTCCGAACGGCAGGCCCGCCCCGTGTTTTACGGCGCCATGATCTCCGAGAGCATCATCGCGCTGATATGGGCGGCCATCGCCATGGCCTTCTGGAACGGTGCCTCCGGGCTGAATGCCGCGATTGCGGAGTATGGCGGGCAGGCGGCCGTGATGGTCGATGTCATCGCCCGCACTACGCTGGGCGAAGTGCTGGCCGGACTGGTGATCTTCGGGGTTGTGGCCTGCGCCATCACCTCGGGCGATACGGCGTTCCGTTCGGCACGGCTGATCGTGGCCGATTTCATGGGGCTCGAACAGCGCAGCCTGCGCAAGCGAATCTATATCAGCATCCCGCTCTTCGCTGCGGGGCTGGTCATTATTTTCTGCCTGCCGTTCGAGGCCATGTGGAGCTATTTCGCATGGATGAACCAGACACTGGCGATGGTCACGCTGTGGATGATTACGGCCTACCTGAACAAACGGGGCCGCAACCGCTGGGTGGGGCTCCTGCCGGCGCTGGTCATGACCTACGTCTGCATGTCCTATGTCTTTATATCGCCGCTTATGTGCGGCATGCGCGACCGGGCAGCGGCCTACCTGCTGGGCGGCGCGCTGACACTCGCTATACTGATAACCATGATTTTTAAAATGCGCCGCGATGCAAAAAGCATATCTTAACCCCACGCCCGACCAGACTTTCGAAATCGTCGGCGACGGGCCGTATAATTTCACCAGGGTTTTGGCACACACCCGTGAGCTGGAGGCCGCGGGGAATGTCGAAGATGCCTGCAATGAACGTTACCAGGCATTCCAGCGGCTTGCGGGGTTGCTGCCCGAAGACGAAGAGATCAACCTCGAATGGAGCCACCGCAATTCGCAGTCTGCGCTCGAACTGATCCGTGCCTCGGCCATCGACCACTTTCTGATCAACGATTTCGAGATGTCTGCGGCGCTGCTGGAGATGCTCCTGGAGCTGGATCCCGAAGACCACCTCGAGGGGAGCGAACTCTTGGCGTTCGATTACCTGGCGATGGACGAGCAGGAACTGTTCGACGAAGTGATAAACGACGTTTCGGACAAATGTGCCAGCCGCGGGATATTGCTGCTCTGGTCGGCATTCCGTCGTGAAGGGACGCTTCCCGAAGGGGAGTTGCTGCATTTCAAGACGCGGTTTGCGCCTTTCTTCCGGGAATTTACGGCCGCCGAGCACCCTGCCGACGATGCTTACCTGCGGGATATCGAGGGCGAACGTCCCTCCGTGCAGGCGCAGGCGCGCGAACTTTGGTTGCAGACCGAGAACCTGTGGGTATTGTGGCCCGGGTTTATCGCTGCGCTGCAGGCTGCGCAGTAGGCCGCAGGTGTGTCCGCTATTCTTCGCAGGCTTCGGCAGGGCGGGCTTGTTGCCGGCTGCGATCCGCATAGGCCATGCGACGTTTGAAATGTCCTTCGGTGGCGCGTTTGTAGCCCTCGGTGTGCTTTTCTTGGTGTAGGCTGGCAGGTGCCCGGTTCCCCGTGCGAGCCCGTTGCGCTTATTTCTCTTTCTTGTCGCGTACCAGCTCTTTGAAGCAGTGTCGGCAGATGGCTTCGTAGGAGTCCGTTTCGCCCAGTACGACCAGCTTTTCGTCCTGTGTGAGGCGGTGCGAGTGATGGGCGAGGTTGCCGCAGCGGACGCAGATGGCGTGCACCTTGGTGACATATTCGGCCGTGGCCATCAGCGCTGGCATCGGCCCGAAGGGTTTGCCGGTGTAGTCCATGTCCAGCCCTGCGACGATGACCCGCACGCCGCTGTCGGCCAGTTCGCGGCAGACCTCGACGATGCTGTCGTCGAAGAATTGCGCTTCGTCGATGCCCACGACGTCGACCTCCGAGGTCATCAGCAGGATGTTGCGCGGCGAGTCGACCGGCGTGGAGCGGATGGCGTTGGCGTCGTGCGAAACGACCTCCTCCTCCGAGTAGCGCACGTCGATGCGGGGTTTGAATATCTCGACTTTCTGGTTTGCGTACCTGGCGCGTTTGAGGCGGCGTATCAGCTCCTCGGTCTTACCCGAGAACATCGAGCCGCAGATCACTTCGATCCAGCCCTTGCGGCTGGCATTTTCCAAAAACATAAGTTCCCAATCGTGTTTCTTAATCTTGTTTCAGTCTTGTTCCCCGCTGCGGCGCTGCCGTTTGCCCTTCCCTCTTATTCGCAGTCGTCGATGCGGGTAATCCGTGCGCCGAGGGCGTTCAGACGCCCGTCGATGTCTTTGTAGCCGCGGTCGATCTGGTCGATATTCTGGATCGTCGAAACCCCTTCGGCCGACATGGCAGCGATCAGCAGCGCCACACCCGCACGTATGTCGGGTGAGGTCATGCGCGTAGCGCGCAGGCGGATGCGGTGGTCGTGGCCGATGACCGTGGCGCGGTGCGGGTCGCAGAGGATGATCTGCGCCCCCATGTCGATCAGCTTGTCGACGAAGAACAAGCGGCTTTCGAACATCTTCTGGTGGATAAGCACGGCACCCTTGGCCTGCGTCGCCACCACGAGGAAGATCGACAGCAGGTCGGGGGTAAGCCCCGGCCACGGGGCGTCGGCGATCGTCATGATCGACCCGTCGAGGAAGGTGTCGATGCTGTAATGTTCCTGCTGCGGGATATAGATGTCGTCGTCACGCTGCTCGAAACGGATGCCCATGCGGGCGAACTGCGCCGGGATGATGCCCAGGTTCTCGAACGATACGTTGCGGATCGTCAGTTCCGACTGGTTCATGGCGGCCATGCCGATGAAGCTGCCCACCTCGATCATGTCGGGCAGCAGCGTGTGCTCCGTGCCGCCGAGCGACTCGACGCCCTCGATGGTCAGCAGGTTCGAGGCGATGCCCGAGATGCGTGCGCCCATGCGGTTGAGCATCTTGCACAGCTGTTGCAGGTAGGGCTCGCAGGCGGCGTTGTAGATCGTCGTGAAGCCCTTGGCCATCACGGCGGCCATCACGATGTTGGCCGTACCGGTCACCGATGCTTCGTCCAGCAGCATGTAGGTTCCTTTCAACTCGCGGCCTTCGACCATGAAAAATTCGTCGGCGATGTCGAAATCGAACTTCGCACCCAGCTTCTGGAACCCGAGGAAGTGGGTATCCAGCCTCCGCCGGCCGATTTTGTCGCCGCCGGGTTTGGGTATGTAACCCACGCCGAAGCGCGCCAGCATGGGGCCGATGAGCATCACCGAGCCGCGCAGGCGCGTGCAGCGTTGCCGGTAGTCCTCCGTGCGGAGGTAGTCGAAATCTATTTCGCGGGCGCAAAAACTGTATGTATCCTCCGCGAGTTGTTCGACCTCGACGCCCATGCGCCGCAGCAGTTCGATGAGCTGCATGACGTCGAGGATCTGGGGAATGTTGTGCACCGTGACCCGTTCGGGGGTCAGCAGCGTGGCGCAGAGTATCTGCAACGCTTCGTTCTTGGCGCCCTGGGGCGTGATGCTGCCGTGGAGCCGGTGGCCTCCTTCGACTTTGAAAATCGCCATAATCCGTGAACATTTCCCGCCGTAAGCCGCCCCTTGTCGTGCGGACATGCCCCGTGCGGGCATGCTGCTTTGCCGGCGGCCACTCTCTCGTTGACAAAGATAAAAAGATTTCATGCTTTTTACCCGGCTTTTTGAAATATTTTCTTGAAAAATTTTTGCGGATAACTTTTTTGTTGTACTTTTGCAATCCGTAAAAATGTCTGAAACAACAAAAATTATATAGCTATGGCAATGAAGAGAACTTACCAGCCCTCGCGCCGGAAGAGAATCAACAAGCACGGTTTCCGCAGCCGTATGGCTACGGCGAACGGCCGCAAGGTGCTGGCTGCACGTCGCGCAAAAGGTCGCAAGAAGCTGACCGTATCGGACGAGTCGACGTTCAAGTACGCTTAATTCCTGCGGGAAAATGACTAAGAGGTCGGCTTTCGTGCCGGCCTTTTTTATTGGTTCAGATGATGCTGACGATACGATGGGCCTGTGAGGCCGATTGCGCCCTGATACGCCGCCTTGCCGACGAGGTGTTCCCTGCGACCTACCGTGGGATCATCACTCCGTCGCAGATGGAGTATATGATGGAGTGGATGTACGGGGCGGAGGTGCTTGCGCGCGAGATGTGCGGGGAGTTCGCCTGGTTCATCGCCTCGGCCGACGGCGAACCGTGCGGTTACCTTTCGGTGCAGCACGAGGCCGAAGACCTTTTCCATTTGCAGAAAATCTATGTCCTTCCCCGCTTCCAGGGAATCGGCGCCGGGGAATTCCTGTTCCGCCATGCCGTGGAATATATCCGTTCGGTGCATCCTGCGCCTTGCCGCATGGAGCTGAACGTCAACCGCAACAACCGGGCGCTGCACTTTTACGAGCGGATGGGGATGCGCAAACTGCGCGAAGGCGATTTCCCGATCGGTGACGGATATTATATGAACGACTATATCATGGGGTTGGATATAAAGTAGGGCCGGCGCGTCGCTGCTGCGGTTCGCAAGATAAAAACGGATGCCTTTGTGGGTGTCCGTTTTTTCGCTTGGAGGCCGGTCGCAGGTGATTTGGCGCGGCTCTTGGCCCCTCCCGGGCTGCCGGAGTCTTCGGTGGCGGGGCTGTTGCCCGATGCCGGCATCCGGCTCCCCTGATGCCGGGGCGCGCTATCTGGCTGCGTTGCCTCCGGAACGGCCTATTTCGCCGTGTCGGTCTTGAACAGGTCGATTTCTCCGCGTTCGACTTTGCCGTACATGTCTGCCAGGTTGGCGATGACGGGCGAGATGTATTCGAGCGTGTCGGTGACGGCCTGCTTGTCACCCTCGCCCTTGATGCGGTAAAGCATCGCCGCGTAGAGTGCCCGGAAACAGAGTTCCGTGTCGTTCATGCCGGGATTGCCCACGACGGCGCGCAGACGAGGCAACTCGGGCTCCAGTTTCGCGTAGGTCTGGCGGTAATGTTCGCCGACGGACAGCTTCATCAATTGCAGGTGCAGGTCGTGCAGGTCGCCGATCAGGTGGAGCGTATGCTCCAGGTGCCCTTTCTCGTCCTTGCCTTCCTGGTGCAGGAGGTTGGCGATGTCCATGTACCACAGCAGGTAGACGTGCTTCTGCTCCTCGGCGATGTCCTTGCGGGGGGCGATCAGTGTCGAGAAGATCGCCTCGGGACTGAATTGCAGCGCCCGCAGCAGGTCTTCCAACTGCCAGAGGTAAAGAATGTATTCGGCGATGTTCTCCCGCCGCTTGGCCTGTGCTATATCCATGTCGTATGCGTTTTTTTGTGTAACCTGTCGTGTGCTTTCGTGCAGGATGCGCTTATGTGTTTTCTCTGCAAAAAAGCAATCTCGAGTACCTTTGGGTGACAAAAGGTAGCTAAAACCATCTGCAAGCTGTTTTGGGGGGAGCGTTCGCGGTTTTTCCCGAACGGCTGCGCTTTCCGCCCGCCTGCTCCGGGCGCCCGTTGCCGCGTCTGCTTTTATCCCGCTGCAAACGGAATGCAGGGATTTATACGTAGTCGTTATTTAATCCACTTCTGCGGCCCCGTGCGGTGCTTGAGAAAGTATTGCTGTGATTTGAGCAGGTTGCGCGATTGCAGCACCATGTTCTTGGTTTCGGTGAGGATCGTCAGGTACAACATGCTGGCCTTGGTATTCGAGCGGGCTTCGTTGATGCGCGAGAGCTCCGATTTAATGGCTTCGGCGATCGACTCGAACAACTGGTCGCGCAGCGTGAGCACCATCTCGATTTCGGAGAAATCGCCGTCGCGCAGCATCTGGTTGATATGGCGGTAGATCGACTCCACGTCGTCGTTGATCGACATGAGGTCTTTGGCCTGCTCCTTCGAAAGCCCTTCGTGGTTGTTGTCGATGTGCTCGAACGCCGGACGCGTGATGTGCATCAGCGCCTTGGTCATTTCGTTGAGGTAGTCGACCACCTGTACGTAGTAGTGGGCCGTGTTGACATCGCTGCTCTGGAGTTTCTTGAGGGTGGGGAGCAGCGTGTATTTGCGCTCGCGCGACTGGTAGAAGAGGTCGTTCGACTCTTTGACCATGTCGCGCAGCACCTTGCGGTTCTCCTTGAATACGGCGATCAGCGTACGGTCATAGATCTTTGTCGCCGACTCCATCGTACGGCATACTTCGTCGCGCAGGTTGATGATGATGTCTTCCGTGCTCTGGGATTTCACCCCGGCTGCGGCTGGGGCGGCGGATGTCTTGCCTTTCTTGAGGAAATTGCTGTGGATGAGCATGTAGCCGCAGAGTACCGTGACGATAACGAAGGCCATCGTGCCGCCATAGATCAGGGTAAGTCCGACGACGAAGGCGATCAGGAATCCGCCCAGCGCCGTGATGAACCACCCGGCGATGACGGTCATGACGCCAGAGATGCGGTACACGGCGCTTTCGCGGCCCCATGCGCGGTCTGCGAGCGACGAACCCATGGCTACCATGAAGCAGACATAGGTGGTCGAAAGGGGGAGTTTGAGCGAGGTGGCTATGGCGATCAGCATGGCCGAGGTCGTGAGGTTGACCGTAGCGCGTATCATGTCGTAGGGGGCGCCGCTATGTTCGATGTCCTCGTATTCGAAACGGTGTGAGACGGCTGCCCGTACGCGTGCGGGGATGATCCGTTCGATGCCGGCGTTGATATTGAGCGCTGCGCGGACAATCGTACGGGACATGACCGACGAGCCGTACTGTTCGGGGCCTTCGTCTTCCTGCGCTGCGGAGAGCGACAACTCGGTTTCGGAGACGTGCATGGCCTTTTTCGAAGTCCAGAGCGTGAGGATCATCATCGCCCCTGCGGCAAGCAGAATCAGGAAATTGGCCGGGACGTTTTCCGAGAGTGCCCCCATCATCATCTGCGGGTCACCCGAATGCTTGGCGATCGAGAAGGCGTCGAATCCGGCGACGGGTACGCCGATGAAATTCACCAGGTCGTTGCCCGCGAAAGCCAGTGCCAGGGCGAACGTACCCGACAGGATCGTGATGCGCAGGATGTTGATCTTGAACCGTTGGATGAAGAACAGCAGCACGGAGCATGCCACCCAGCAGATGAAGAGCGACAGCAGCAGGTGCCGGTCGACCATTCCGACGAAGGCATTGTCCGCAAGCAGCGATTTGAGTCCTTTGAAGACTGCGAAATAGATGATCGCCGTAAGCGATGCGCCGCACCACAACGACCCGAAGCGGCGAAAGATCACCGTATAGCGAAACGAGAAGATTGTACGCGAAATATACATGACGATCGTACCGCAGGTGAAGGCGATGACTACCGACAGCAGAATCGCCGAGACGATACCCATGGCGCGCGAGGTGTTGATGAAATGCCCGAGCGAACCGACGCCCAGCGCGGGGTCGTTCGAGATCTTGTAGATCGACACGGCGATGGCCGAGCCCAGCAGGCAGAAGATCAGCGAGACGGTGGTCGAGGTGGGCAGTCCCCACGAGTTGTAGAGATCCAGCAGGATAATGTTGGCGAACATCACGCCCAGGTATAACATCATGACCTCGTGGAATGTGAACCTGTCTCTTATACACATCTCCGAGCCCACGAGACCGT
>ERZ1504397.457-NODE-457-length-8758-cov-3.338504_pt1 | contig 8758 bp, 9 predicted proteins | sample MGYA00574837_ERZ1504397 | MGnify/ENA primary metagenome ERZ1504397 (study PRJEB39906, sample SAMEA3182050) | gut metagenome | biome: human; feature: gut; material: Stool; isolation source: human stools | place: Canada | collected 2012-02-22 ... | reverse complement strand
GCCCAGCTCCAGCGCCGTTTCCTGCGCCAGCCGCAGCACGTTTTCCGCGCGTGGGGTAAACTTCTGTTCTGCCATATTCTTCACACTCCCGAGCGCATTGTTTCCTGCCGCGCTGGTTTTTAGACGTGTTTACCCGCATATTTTTCATCAAAAGTTTCAAAATTTTTTGCCGAAATGCGGAAGATTCCCGCATACTTCCTCTTGCATTTTCGTATTCTGCCGTGTACAATAGGCGTATCAATCAAATGGAGGTGCTCTTATGGCCTATCACATCAGTTCTGCCTGCGTTAGCTGCGGTGCTTGCGCGGACGCTTGCCCCGTTGGTGCGATCTCTCAGGGCGATTCCCAGTATCAGATCGACGCCGGTGCCTGCCTGGACTGCGGTTCCTGCGCGGATACCTGCCCCAATGGTGCGATCTCTCAGGAGTAAGATCTACTTAAAAAATAAGGACGCGCTGCTTTGGCGCGTCCTTATTTTTGTCAGGGAACGGAGGCTTCATGGAACGCAAGGACTTTCTCCGGCAGGGCGGCCCCTGCTTTTATTTTGATACGGAGCTCTTCGCGCCGACGACCGATAGCTTCGCGCTCGGCTGGTTCGCCGCGCCGAAGCGCGGCGAGCGCGTGTGCGACCTCGGCAGCGGCACGGGGCTGCTCGGCACGCTCCTGCTCGCGCGTGAGCCGTCGCTCACGCTTTTCTGCGTGGAGCAGAACGCTACGGCGAACGCGCTCGCGGAAAAGGGCTTTGCCGAAAACGGCTGGGCGGAGCGCGTGACGCTGCGCACCGGCGATCTGCGCGAGAACGCTGCGCTCCCCGCCGCGGGGAGCATGGACTATGCGCTCTCCAACCCGCCGTACTTCCCGGCGGGAAGCGGCGCGAGCGCCGCGGGCGAGGCGCGGCAAGCCGCGCGGGAAGAGGTCGGCTGCACGCTCGCCGATGTCTGTGCCGCGGCGGCGCGGGTGCTGCGCTGGGGCGGACGCTTCGCGCTCGTCCACAGGCCCGAGCGGCTATCCGACCTTTTCTGCACGCTCTGCGCGCATGGGCTGGAGCCGAAGCGGCTGCGCTTCGTGGCCTCCGCGGCGGAAAAAGCGCCCTCTCTGGCACTCGTGGAGGCACGCCGCGGCGGGAAGGCCGGCCTATCGGTCGAACCGATGTTATTCATCGGCTCAGCCGATTGGGATGAGGTCTACTTCCGGACATGAAAAACTTCACGCACGAGCACCGCCCCGCGAGAAGGCGCAAGGCCGATGCGTGAAGCTTTGTGCATCCTTTCCGGCTGCCCCGCAGGGGCGAGGAAAGGGCACATATCTATTTTTGCTATGCTTTTGCAGAGCAAAAAGGACGCTCGGAGGAGCGTCCTTTTTGCTTGTTATTCCATCGTGTTGACCGCGCCGACGAACAGCGGCAGGCCGTCTGCGCCGGTGATGGCAAAGGCGAACGGGCGGTCCAGATCCATCTCCACGACCGGCAGCTCCTCCGGCATCGCCGAGGTCGCGTTCGCCATGATGGCGGTGAACGCCGCGGCCTCGCAGCCCTCCTCGTCGATCTTCACGCGGGCGGCGTGCTGCACCTGCGTGACTGCCGCCGGCTCGTCAAAATCTGCCAGCGGCGAGAAGTCCGCCCGCGTATCGTCGAATGCGTCCGTCACGCCGAGCATTTTGAGCGTGTCGGTCAGCTCCAGATCGGAGTTGACGTCGAACTTCGGCACACTCCAGACGAGCTTCGCCGTCTGCGCTTCGTCGCTATCGTACACGTCGGTGAAGAGATCGGTCAGCGCCGCTTCGCCGCGCAGCAGCGGCGTGAGCGCCGTGCCCTCGTCGGGCAGCAGGAAGATCATGCGCTCCCCGCCGCGGAAGGAAAGCTGCGCGACGGTGTAGCCCTCGCCGCGGACATAGCTTGCGCGGTCCTCCGTCTTGTGCATGAAGTCCGCGCGCTGCGCTGTGCCGTCGGCGGCGGTGAAGGTATCCTCGCTCGTGGCGCCGTCGTAAAATTCATCGCTCCAGCGGTCCTTGAAGTAGAGCGCGGAGAGCAGCAGCATCACGGTCTGCGGCTTCGTCTCGATGTTCTTCGCCGCGTCCGCGAGCAGGCCGCCGGTGTTGGTGTTCAGCCATGCCTGCACGGCTTTGTTGGTGTCGCCGGTGCCCATGGGGGCGCTGAACACGGAGGCGTAGTAGTCGTTCGCCAGCCGCTCCACGGTCTCGGTCTTGTAGACCTGTCCCTCGCTCAGCCAGAGGGAATTGGCGAGCAGCGTTTTGCCGTTGGCGCTGTCGGTGTAGAGCGAGCGCCAGATGGCGTTCGCCGTGGTGCGGACGGTCTCCTCATCCTCCGTGCCGAGCAGGTCGAGAAGCTGGGCGCGCGTCTCGCCGTCCACCGTCTCGGTGAGCATGGAGAGGGCAAGGTAGAGGTTCGCGGGCGAGTAGACCACGTTCGCCGCCTCCTCGCCGCCGAGCAGCTTGGAGACCGTCTTGGTGCTGTAGCCGAGCAGCGCGGGCGTCATGGTCTTGTCCACGCCCTCGCCCCGCAGCGCCTTGACCGCGTCGGAATAGGCGCGGGAGCGGGCGTCAAAATCGTCCCACAGCTCCTCCTGCGCCTTGTGATAGGCCTCCTCGCCCATCTTGTCGTAGTCGAGCTTTTCGTAGGCGGTCCACAGCTCCTCCTCGCTCGGCTCGGCGGGCAGCTCCGGCAGCTTGACCTCCGCCAGCGCGTACTGGCTCAGCAGCTTCGCGCTCACATCGTCCGGCTGTCCCGGCTCGGGCTTCGTCCCGCCCTGCTCCGGCTCGATCCGCGCGCAGCCGACGAGCAGCAGCATACTCAGCAAAAGTGCCAGATACTTCTTCATGTCGTTGTACCTCCTTGGGCGTTGTACTCCTTTGGACGAGAGCGTTGAAGAAAAAGTTCCCATTTCCGAAAAAATTTTGCCGCGTCCCCTTTCGCGCCCGCAGGCGCGAAATAAATGAAATCGTTTTTGCCGCGCTCGCGTGTATCCGCCCTCCTGCATTTCGCGCCCGCAGGCGCGAAACCAAATGAAATCGTTTTTCTGACGACATGCGCGTCAGAAAAACACCTCTCACGGAGCGAGTGTCGCAGCAGGCGCCTCGCGCCTGCGAGGCGCGGAGCGAAGTGCGGCTCCAAAAGGTATAAAAAATAAGGGCACGCTCTGCGCGCCCTTATTTTTTAGTATGCTACTCCCCAGTAGATGTCCGTCGTGGCTTCCTTGCCGCAGAACACGCACTTGCCCTTTGTGCCGGACTGGCGCAGCGGCATACAGCGGGAGGAAACGCCTGCCTTTTCCTTCATGCCCAACTCGCACTCGCGGCTGCCGCACCACTTTGTGCGCGCAAAGCCGCCGCGGCCGGAGGCCATTTCCTTGACCTCCTCCCAAGTGGACAGGTCGAAGGTGTTCTCCTCCAGATTCGCTCTCGCCTTTTCGAGCATATTGTCGTGGATGCGGTCAAGCAGTTCCTTGACCGCGCTCTCAAGCGTGTCGAGCGCGACAAAGGTCTTTTCCCCGTTGTCGCGGCGGACGATGCAGCACTGGCCGTTCTCGAGGTCGCGCGGGCCGATCTCGATGCGCAGCGGCACACCGCGCATTTCGTACTCGGCGCACTTCCAGCCCATGGACTGGTCGGAGTCGTCCAGCTTCGTGCGCACGTCGATGGCGAGCAGGCGGGCCTTGAGCTCCTTGGCCGCCTCGGCGACCTCGGGCTTCTTGTGCGCCGCGATGGGAATGACCACCGCCTGCACGGGCGCGATGCGCGGGGGCAGGACAAGGCCGTTGTTGTCGCCGTGGGTCATGATGACCGCGCCGATCATGCGCGTGGTGGAGCCCCAGGAGGTCTGGAACGGATACTGGAGTTTATTGTCGCGGCCGGTGAAGGTCACGTCGTAGGCGCGGGAGAACTTATCGCCGAAGTAGTGGCTGGTCGCGCCCTGCAGCGCCTTGCGGTCCTTCATCATGCACTCGACGGTATAGGTCGCCTCGGCGCCCGCGAACTTCTCCTTCTCGGTCTTGCGGCCCGGAACGACGGGAATGGCGAGGACGTTCTCAAAGAAGTCCGCGTAGCACTTGAGCTGCTGCTCGGTCTCGGCCTGGGCCTCCTCGGCGGTCTCGTGGATGGTGTGGCCCTCCTGCCACCAGAACTCACGGCTGCGCAGGAACGGGCGCGTGGTCTTTTCCCAGCGGATGACGGAGCACCACTGGTTGTAGAGCATCGGGAGCTGGCGGTAGGTCTGGAGCACGTTGTGCCAATGGTCGCAGAACATGGTCTCGGATGTAGGGCGGAACGCCAGGCGCTCCTCCAGCTTCTCGCTGCCGCCCATCGTCACCCATGCGACCTCGGGCGCAAAGCCGTTGACCAGCTCGCCCTCCTTCTTCAGCAGGCTCTCGGGGATCAGAACGGGCATCGCCACGTTCTCGTGGCCGGTCTTCTTGAACTCACCGTCCATGATGCGCTGGATATTCTCCCATATCGCGTAGCCGTAGGGACGCAGGATCGTGAAGCCCTTGACGCTGGCGTACTCGACCAGCTCCGCCTTGCGGCAGATGTCGGTATACCATTGGGCGAAATCGTCCTCCATGTTGGTGATCTGTTCAACCTTCTTATCCTGTGCCATGTTGTTTTCTCCTCTTTTTCTGCCGCCGGACGGCCAACAGGAACCGTTCCCTGCCGCGCGGCGGGTGTATTGACAAATATATATTTTACGGTGTTTCGCCCTGCTTGTCAAGCCTTGCGCACGCCAGCGGAAAGGCTCCGACCGCCGTCGGAGCCTTTTTCGGTATCGGTCAGATGCGCAGCAGCCGTCGGAGCGCGATGAGCGCGGCGAGCGTGACGCCGGCATAGCGCAGCAGGCTGCGCAGATCGTAGCGGACGGCGGCGAAGCCGGTCATCTCACCGGCGCGCACAGCGACATACGCCGTCTTGTCCTCCCGCTGCGACTTGGCAATGCGGATCTGCATGTGGTCTCCCTCCTCTTTTCAGCCCTCTTTGGGCTTGCAGACATCGACCCAGCCGGAGAAGTTGGAGGAATAACGCTCCAGCTCCTCGCAGGTCATCTCGATGGCGCTGTTGCTGTCTCTTATACACATCTCGATGGCGCCCGTGCCGCTGCCCGCAGCGGGGAACACCGTCTCGAAGCGCTTGAGCGACACGTCGAGATAGGTTTTGACGTTCTCCGGCAGGGCGAATGAGCACACGCCGCCCGGGGCGTGACCGGTAAAGGCGCACGCCTCGTCAAAGGTCAGCATTTTCGCTTTCTGATGAAACTGCGCCTTGTACTTCGCGTTGTCGATCTTCTGATCGCCCGCGACGACCACGATGATCGGCTCGTCGCCGAGCTTGAAGCTCATGGACTTGGCGATGCGCGCGCCCTCGACGCCGACGGCGATGGCCGCCAGCTCCACCGTGGCGCTGGAAACGTCGAACTCGCGGATACGACCGGCGATGCCGAAGCCCTCAAAATAGGCTCTTACTTTTTCAATGGACATGGCTTTTCCTCTTTTCCTTCTCTCTGTCTATCGCACGTCGACGCGCTCCACGCCGACGCAAAGCCCGGTATCGCTGTCGAGCGAGAAGACCGCGCCTTGCAGCTTGCACGGGCCCTCGGGTGCGCGGTAACGTCCCGCGAGGCCGCCCAAAAACGTCTCGACCGACTGCTGCGGCTCGATGCCGAGCACGCTGCGCACCGCGCCGGTCATGCCGAGGTCGGTGAGATAGCCCGTTCCCTTGGGGAACACCTCCTCGTCGGCGGTCGGCACATGGGTGTGCGTGCCCCAGAGGGCGCTCACGCGCCCGTCAAGATAGTACGCCAGCGCGAGCTTTTCGCTCGTGGCCTCGGCGTGGAAATCGACGAGCGTGAAGGTCGGCTTCTCCTCCGCTTTCAGAAGCTCGTCCGCCGTGGTGAACGGATTCGAGGCGTGGAAGCTCAGGTCGCAGCGGCCGATGAGGTTCATCACTGCGATGCGCGCCGCGCCGCAGTCGTAGACCGCATAGCCGCGTCCCGGCACGCGGCTGCCGAGGTTCGCGGGGCGCAGGATATAGGGGCAGTCGTCGAGGTAATCGCGGATCTGCATTTTGCCGAAGGTGTGGTTGCCGAGCGTGATGACGTCCGCGCCCGCGGCGAAGATGTCGTCCGCGTCGTTCGGCGTCAGGCCGACCATTGCGGCATTTTCGCCGTTGACGACTGTGAAATGGATGCTCTTGCGCTTCTTGAGGCTCCGCAGGCAGCGGCTCAGGTGCTTCACGCCGCACGCGCCCACCACGTCGCCCACCGCGAGGATGTTATAGATCATTCCGGCTTCTCCTCCGTCAGCGTGTCGTAAAAGGCAAAGGTCTCGGCGAAAAGAGTCTCGCCGTAGGCGGTCAGCTTCGCGCAGTAGTCCTCGTAGGCGGCGAGCAGCCTCTCGCCCTCCGCCGTCAGCGTCGCGCCGCCGCCGTTCCGCCCGCCTGTGGAGGACCGGAGCAGCTTGACGCCCAGCCCCTCCTGCGCGGTGCGCAGGACCGTCCACGCCTTGGAGTAGGCCATGTTCATCGACATCGCCGCCGCGCGCAGCGAGTGCAGCTCGCGCACACGGCGCAGCAGCTCCGCCACGCCCGGGCCGAAGCACTTCCGGTCGGTAAAAATCCGCACGGTCAGATTGGCGTGCAGGTCATTTCGCATCGTTCCGCCCTCCGTCTTTCGTTATCTCTCCCTATGATAACGACTTTATTTCCCTTTGTCAACGCGGAAAAACGGCGGAGAAACAGCCGCTGCCGGCTCCCGCTCCGCCGTATTCCTCACCGGAAGGTGTTGTAATGCGCGTTTTCGCCGTCGAGCAGAAAGCCGTCGGTGTCATGGACGTGGGCGTTTTCCAGCATGAGACGGTAACGCAGCTCGTTCGACATACCGCGCGCCGAGGCCGCGGTCTGCCCCGCGGGCGTGCCGGTGGGGTTGTTGTAGCTGCCGTGGAGCGTGGAGTTCGCCGTCGCATTCTTCGTGCCCGCGCGCTTATCCGCGCTCGTGTTGCCATAGCCGTTGCCATAGCGCACGACCGAATCGTTCTCCCGGCCGGTGTAGCGCGTGCCGGTCGCCGGGTCGGTCTTGAGCTCGCCGCCGACGTTGGAGCTGCTGTCGGTCTTGCCGGTCATGCCGCTCGTGGTACCGTTTTCCGCACCGTTGACATTTCCGTTCGCCGCGCCGTTGTTCTGATCCCCGCCGCAGGCGGTGAGGGAACAGATCAGCAGCGCGGTCACGGCAAGGATCGCAAAATTTTGCTTCATTGTTTTTCTCCCCTTGTCTTTTTCCATGCAATACCCAACGGTAGTATTTCCGGCAAAAGCAAAATGCGGCACGGCAAAATCTGCAAAAAAAGAAAGGCGCGAAGCTCGCGCCTTTCTTTGGGAAATTTTTCCTTACTTCGCGGCCTTGGCAGCCTTGAACGCCTCGATGAGCATCGGGGTGACCTTGAACAGGTCGCCGCAGATGCCGTAGTCGGCGATCTCGAAGATGGGAGCGGTCTCGTTCTTGTTGACCGCGATGATGCACTCGGACTCGCTCATACCGGCCTTGTGCTGGATGGAGCCGGAGATACCGAGGGCGATGTAGACCTTCGGGTGAACGGTCTTGCCGGTCTGACCGACCTGATGGTCGGCAGTGAGCCAGCCGGAGTCGATGGCAACACGGCTGCCGCCAACGACGCCGCCGAGCACGTCCGCCAGCTCTTCCGCCAGCTTGATGCCGCCTTCGACGTCCTTGGAGATACCGCGGCCGACGGAAACGATGTAATCGGCGCCGATCAGGTCAACGAGCTTCTTCGCGGCCTTGACGACCTCGACGACCTCGGTGTCCATATCAGCCTCGCTCAGGGTGAAGCTGGGCTTGGTGATCTTCACCGCGTCCGCCTTGGCCTGATCGAAGGGAGCCTTCTTCATCACGCCGGGGCGAACGGTCGCCATGGCGGGACGGAAGCGCGGGCAGATGATGGTGGCCATCAGGTTGCCGCCGAACGCCGGACGGGTCATCTTGAGGTCGCGGGACACGTCGTGATCCTGACCCATGACCTTGGCGGTGTTCATCTTCTCGATCTTCTCCTCGGGCAGCGTGGAGGCGCTGCGCAGGAAGTCCTTGTAGATGGGCATATCGACGTCGAGGTGCGTGCAGTCGGCGCACAGACCGGTGTGCAGACGGGCCGCGCAGCGGGGACCGAGGTCACGGCCGATGTTGGTCGCGCCGATGAGGAACGCCTCGGGCTTCATCTCGGAGATGACGTCGCAGATGACCTTGGCATACGCATCGGTCGTGTAGTTCTTGAGCAGAGGATGCTCGCAGACGATGACCTCGTCCGCGCCGTAGCCGCCGAGCTCCTTGGCGATGCCCTCGACGTTGTCGCCGAGCAGCAGGCCGCAGAGGTTCACGCCCAGCTCGTCCGCCAGCTTGCGGCCCTCGGAGATCAGTTCAAAGGTGGTGGGCATCATCTTGCCCTGACGCTGCTCGCAGAAGACCCAAACGTTCTTGAAGGCAGCGAGATCCATGCTGTTATAATTCTCAACCATTGTCGTACTCTCCTTCCCTTAAATGATGTGTTTCTCAGACAGGATACCGGCGAGCTTCTCGCAGGTCTTCATGTCGTTGCCCTCGAGCATCTGGCCGGCGCCCTTCTGCGGGGGAGTGAAGGAGGTCAGGATGTTGGTGGGGCTGCCCTTGAGGCCGATGGTGGTGGCGTCGATCAGGGGATGATCCTTCAGGGCGTTGTAGTCCAGAACGGTCACGGGCTTGGAGTAGCAC
>ERZ1504397.448-NODE-448-length-8933-cov-2.679658_pt1 | contig 8933 bp, 4 predicted proteins | sample MGYA00574837_ERZ1504397 | MGnify/ENA primary metagenome ERZ1504397 (study PRJEB39906, sample SAMEA3182050) | gut metagenome | biome: human; feature: gut; material: Stool; isolation source: human stools | place: Canada | collected 2012-02-22 ... | reverse complement strand
GTCGGGCGAGGAGTGGAAAAAGGCACAGGCCGAACTCGACAGGGCACAGAAGGAGCTCTCTTCGGCACGCAAGCTGTCTGCCGCGCAACTCGCAGCCGTCCGCGAGCAGGAGGAGGCCGTGCGCAAGTATATGGCCAGCGACGAGTGGAAAGAGGCGCAGAAGCAGATACAGGAGGCGCAGGCGCATTTGGCCGACCCCCGGGTACAGGCTGCCCTGGCGAAAGCTGCCGAGGCCGGGTCGACGGCAGCCGGCGTCGAGATCCGTCGCAAGGTCGCCGAACATATGGAGCAGACAGAGGATGCCGGTACGCTGAAGAGCAGTACGATCGTGATCCGCGGATCGGGCAAGTCGCCGTTTGAAAAGGGGGAGGAACCCCTTGTCGTGATCGACGGCAAGGTGTTTAAGGATACCAAGAAACTGGAGGGGCTTGATCCCGGCCGGATTGAGAACATATCCGTACTCAAGGATGCCTCGGCGGTCGAGAAATACGGCAGGAAAGCCCGCAACGGCGTCATCGAGATTACGACCAGGAAAAAATAAGCAGGCCATAAGTATAAAAAGTTCGTGCCCGGGACGGTTCTGCTGCCCCGGGTTTTTTCGTCGGCCATGCGATACGGGCGTGAAACTTGCAGAATTAGGATGGAAAAAGTTATCTTTGCATGTAAAATACAAAACAGAAGCTATGAAACGCCTGCTATTTTTTCTTACGGTCGCAACGCTCGTTTCATGCGGCCGGACATTCGAGCAGCGCACGGCCAAATATGCCGAGGTCGGATCCGTGAACGATAACCGTGCTGCGGTGCTCGATATCAACGAAGGGGTCGGCCGTTGGGGGTATGTCGACGGGACGGGACGGCTGGTCATCGAATGCCGTTATGCCGATGCCCGGAGTTTCGACGACGGACTGGCCGCCGTGCAGGAGCCCGAAGGGCTGTGGGGCTATATAGATACCGCAGGCCGGGCGGTCGTGGCTCCGCAATTTACGGTGGCCGGGGCGTTCGACGACGGCATGGCCTGGGTGCAGGCCGGCGAGCTCTGGGGCCGTATCGACAAAACGGGGAAAACCGTCATTCCCTGCCTTTATTCCGAGATCGGCGAACCCGATGAACGTGGCTGGATGCGTGTTCTGCGCGACGGTAAATGGGGCGTCCTGCGCCAAGACGGCGAGGTGGTAGTCCCCTGTGCCTATAACCTGATCGGCGAGCCGAACGCCTACGGGCTGATCCCCATGACGAGCGACGGCAAACATGGCTTCCTCGGCGCCGACGGGCGCGAAGTGCTGCCTTGTTTCTTCTCCTATATTTCCGATTTCAAGGACGGTTATGCCCGGACGAACTACGGCGGCAGCATGGTGCTGCGCGACGAACCCTACGGCGGCCAGTGGGGACTTATCGACACGCTGGGGCACGAGACGATCCCGTGCCGCTATTACTACCTCGATACCCCGGGCGAGGGGCTCGCGGCGTTCAGGCTGGAGCAGTTCGGCAATTACGGGTATGTCGATGTCAAGGGGAATGTGGCTATTTCGCCCCGTTTCTCCGTGGCGCGGCCCTTCTCGGGCGGGGTGGCCGTGGTGAGCTACAACAATGTCAATTTCGGGCTTGTCGACCGCAACGGCGGTGAAGTCAGCTCGTTCCGCTATAAACGCATCGGCAGGTTCAACGACGGGCTGGCGCCTTTCAATACCGACCTCTACGGCATGAATTTCCAGGGTATGGAGCCCCGTTGCGGCTATATCGACACCGAGGGACGCGAAGTGATACCGGCCAAGTGGGACGATGCCGCCGAGTTCAGCGAGATGCGTGCCGCCGTGATGCGCTTCGGTACCAATGCCGAAGATTTCTACGATGCCCGCTGGGGCTATATCGCCACGAACGGTCAGCTGGTCGTGCCGCTCAAGTACCACGAGGCCTATCCGTTCAGCTGCGGACTGGCGCGTGTCTTCATCAAGGGGCTCGGGTACGGGTATATCGACCGGCAGGGGAACGAAGTCGTTCCCTGCAAGTATCAGGAGGCCGAAGATTTCCACGATTTCAGAGCAAAGGTCAAACAATACGACCGGGTGCTGACGATCGACGAGACGGGACAGATCGTCGAGCAATGACGCTCCCCGGGCGGGGAATGGCGAAAACGGGGGCCGTGGCCTCCGTTTTTTCATGCCTGCGGCTTTCGCTTGCGGGCCTGTTGCGGCGCGTTGCGCTTACTTGAACCCTACGATCTCAGGGCGGGTGGGGCGGTAGCGGTACTGTTCGACGCGCGTGGCGTTCGACAGGCGGAAATATTCGCTCTCGACCAACCCGCGTTTGCCGAAGGCGATTCCCAGGCGGATCTGCACCGTGTTGAATACGAGCCGCTCGTTGCGGAGCCGTACACCCACTCCGAACGAGGTGAAAAAATCGTTTTTGAAAATGTTAGGCGAATAGCCGATCAGTCCGAAGTCTGCGAACCCGAATACCGCGATGCGGAACCCGAGGGGCTGGTAGGGGGTGAAGACCACCGTTTCCGTGTTGAGGATCATGCGGTTGGTTCCGGTGACGTACTCTTTGAGCGCCTGCAACCCGTTGTCGTGGGTGAAGCGGATCATTTCGTCGCTGCCTTCGCCCCGGTTCCAGCCTTGCGTGTAGTTGAACGCCAGGAACTGGCGGATGCGGCTGCGCCGGAACAGAAACAGGTTCGAGAACCACTTCAGGTCTACGTCGACGGCACTGTGGCGCCACATGCCGCTTTTGAGGTCGATGTAGCTTCCCAGCGTGAAGCCGCCCATGATATAGCCCATCCCCCGGAAGCCGCCGGTCTGGTAGGACATGCCGAGGTACATCTCGTCGTTGAACTCGCCCCACGAATAGCCGCTCACCAGCTCGGCTTTGTAACCCGTCGCCAGATACTCGCGGGTACCGAATCCGTAGACCATGTTCGCCGTGTAGAATTTTTCCCGGTAGAGCCCCCCGCCGAAGAGCATGGCGTCGTGGTCGTGCAGCGCGGGGTTGTAGTCGGCCGTGACGGGCGGGCGGCGGCTGAACCGGGCATAGCTGTAACGGCCCGTCAGGAAGACGCTCGATTTGATGGAGCGGATGTAGTGCGACTTGCCGCCCCATACGTCGAGGTTGCGGACTTTCACGAGCAGCGAGGTGTCGAGGTCGACCATGTAGCGTTTCGATTTTATGTCGCTGTACGTGAGGCCGATCTCGTAGTCCGTCGGCCGGATGAACTCCTTGCGCAGCCCGAGGTTCAGTTCCGAGTTGTAGAAGTCGCGGCCGGCCGAGAAGGCGGCCGTGTAGAATGTCCCCAGCACGTTGGGGATTTTGTATTCCACGATGTTGCCGCCGTAGGAGAAATCCCTGCGGCTGAAATTGGTCTTGAATTTCAGGGTGTTGCCCGTGCCGAAAATGTTGGCGTCCGAAAGCCCGACCATGGTGCGCCCCTCGCCGTGTATGCCAGCGTCGACGCTGATCGTCCAGCTGTCGCGCGTGCGGATGACCATGTTCACGCGCGTCGAATCGAGCGAGTCGGGTACGACGATCACCTCGGTATCGGAGATGTAGGGGCGCGAACGCAGCAGCTGCTTGTTGCGCACGACCAGCTGGGGATCGAACTTGTCGCCCGGCTTGAACAGCAGGTCGCGCCGGATAACCCGTTCGCGGGTCAGCATGTGGGTTTTGTTGCCTGCGCGCTCGAACCAGTTGCCGCATGAGTCGAACGGCATCATGCGCTCGATGGTGATGTCGCCTACGGTTTTCCCGGCGTAAGGTTCCAGCAGCCTGCTTTCGTCCAATACGCGCCCGTTCATCGTCGTATCGAGTACGGGTTTGACGAAGAGCATCCTGTAAAGCATGCGCGGAACTGCGCGGCGGTTGGTTTTGGATTGTATGCTGTCGTAAAGGCGCTGGTTGCGCTCCGAGGTCGGCGTGTTCAGGCTGTCGGGGGAGAATCCGCCGGGGGAAACCCTGTCCGGCGCCCGCATGCCGGGATTGACCGTGCGGGCGAAACAGACGCTTTGCGCAGCGAGGAGGGTCAGCACGAGTATGCAAATCCGGCGATACATATCGTCAAAGATAACGTATTTTTTGATGAAAAAGTGCGCCTGAACCTGCTAAAATACAGTTTCTGGCCCGCAGGAGTTACCCTTGGCAAAAAACGGGAGGTGCCGGGTGCCGGTCTGCCCTGCCGTTGAGACTGACAATGCACCTGTTAAGGCAGCTGTCATTGCGGCTGTTGTGAAGACTGTCGATCCAGCAGCCGTTGCGGCTGACATAGCGGCTGCCTGTCGGCGGGCATGTGCCGGGACAGACGGCCGGGCCCGAATAAAAAAGACGACCCCGAAAGTCGTCTTTTTTCTGTCATATCCGGATTGCAGGTTTACCTGCGCCCCTCTTTGGCTTCGATGCACTCGGTAGCATGCGGCACTTTCATCAGCCGCTCCTTGGGGATGAGCTTGCCGGTCGTCTTGCAGATGCCGTAGGTCTTATTTTCGATGCGCACGAGGGCCATCTCCAGGTTCCGTATGAATTTCATCTGGTGTGCCGCCAGACGTCCGCTCTCCTCTTTCGAGAGGGTCGCTGCGCCCTCTTCGAGGACTTTGAACGTCGGGGAGGTATCCTCCGTGTCGTTATCGGCCGTGTGGGTGATAGTGGCGCGCAGCAGCTCATAGTCCGCGCGCGCATTCTCAAGCTTTTTCAGGATGAGCTGCTTGAACTCCTCGAGTTCGGCGTCGCTGTATCTGGTTCTTTCGTCTGCCATAGTCGTCTTCTCCTTGTTGGTTTTATGTAAAATTAAACAATTTTTCCGTAAACACCAAATTTTATATCGTTATATACGATATCGTCCGGACGCACCCTTTATATCGTTCTCAGCAAGACGCATTTGCCGTTCCCGAAGCGGTTTTGCCGCCTTCGTCCGCCCGTCAGATGCGTGTTACGGCGATCCGGATCGGCTCGTCGTCGACATCCGAATCCACGACCACGCCTCCCTCGGGCTGTGCGGCCGCCTTCACCTCGACGGCGAGCGTCTGCGATGCGATATATCCGGCATATTTGGCGATCGCGCCGGCCACGAACTCCTTCTGTTCGATCTCGACGCGGATCTTGTCCGTCACCTCGAATCCCGACTCCTTGCGGATATTCTGGATGCGGTTTATCAACTCGCGTGCCACGCCTTCCGCCCGGAGCTCTTCCGTCAGCGTAATGTCCAGCGCTACGGTAAGTTTGCCTTCCGATGCCACCAGCCATCCCGGCATGTCCTCCGAGGTGATCTCGAAATCGGCCGGGGTTACGGTGATTTTTTCAGCCCCCAGGTCGAGTACGGTCTGGGCTGCGGCTTCGATCTGGGCGATACGCTCCTGCGAGAACTCCGCGGTCATGGCGGCGATCTGCTTCATGTATTTGCCGTAGCGCGGGCCCAGCGTCTTGAAGTTGGGCTTGATGCGCTTGGTGATGATGCCCGTAGTGTCTTCGATCAGTTCGACCTCTTTGACGTTCACCTCGTTCATGATGAGGTTCTTTACGGCCGAGATATGCTGTGCCATGGCCGGGTCGAGCACCGGGATGAGGATTTTGGTGAGCGGCTGGCGCACCTTGATCGACACTTTGCGGCGCAGGGCGAGCACCATTGACGATACGCGCTGTGCCAGGGACATCATCTCTTCCAGGTCGGTGTCGATCAGCTTTTCGTCGGCCTTCGGAAAAGTCGAGAGGTGTACCGACTCGTCCGCGTGGCGGCCGCTGACGGCATTCAGGTCGCGGAAGATACGGTCGGTGATGAAAGGTGCGAACGGTGCCGCGAGCATCGAAACGGTCTCCAGGCAGGTGTAGAGCGTCTGGTAGGCCGCCAGTTTGTCGTCGTTCATACCGCCGCCCCAGAAACGCTTGCGGTTCAGGCGCACGTACCAGTTCGAGAGGTTTTCTCCCACGAACTCCTGGATGGCGCGTGCCGCCGGGGTCGGGTCGTAATCCTCGAGCGAGCGGGTTACTTCCTTGACGAGCGTATTGAGCAACGAAATGATCCAGCGGTCGATCTCCGGGCGCTTTTCGACGGGAACTTCCGGCTCCTTGCCCGTAAATCCGTCCACATTGGCGTAGAGGGCGAAGAACGAGTAGGTGTTATAGAGCGTCCCGAAGAACTTGCGGCGTACTTCGTCCACGCCGTCCCGGTCGAATTTGAGGTTGTCCCACGGCTGCGAGTTGGAGATCATATACCAGCGCGTGGCGTCGGCCCCGTAGGTTGCGAGAACCTCGAACGGGTCGACGCCGTTGCCCAGGCGCTTCGACATCTTGTTGCCGTTTTTGTCCAGCACCAGCCCGTTCGAAATAATGTTTTTAAAGGCTACCGAGTCGAAGAGCATCGAGGCGATGGCATGCAGCGTGAAGAACCAGCCGCGCGTCTGGTCGACGCCCTCGGCGATGAAATCGGCCGGGTAGACCGACTTGAAATAGTCGCCGCCGTTCTCGAACGGATAGTGCAGCTGCGCGTACGGCATGGCACCCGAGTCGAACCACACGTCGATCAGGTCGCTTTCGCGCTTCATCGGCTCGCCTTTCGACGACACGAGTACGATATTGTCCACATAGGGGCGGTGCAGGTCGATATTGCGGGTCGAGTAGTTCTCCTTCGACATGTCGCCGACCTTGAAATTCTTGTAGGGGTTCTCCTTCATGAAGCCCGCGGCGATCGACTTTTCGATCTCATCCATCAGCTCCCTGATCGAACCGATGCACTTCAGTTCCGAATAATCCTCCGTAGCCCATACCGGCAGCGGTGTGCCCCAGAAGCGCGAGCGCGAAAGGTTCCAGTCCACCAGCCCTTCGAGCCATTTGCCGAAACGGCCTGTCCCGGTCGATTCGGGTTTCCATCGGATCGTCTTGTTCAGCTCGATCATCCGCTCGCGCAGCGCCGTGGTGCGGATGAACCACGAATCGAGCGGGTAGTAGAGCACCGGTTTGTCCGTACGCCAGCAGTGGGGGTAGGAGTGGGTATGCTTTTCGATCTTGAATGCCTTGTTCTGGGCTTTCAGCATCACGGCCAGGTCGATGTCGAGCGTTGTCTCGACATCGCAGGCGATCTCCGGGTCGTAGGCGTTCTTGACGTAGCGGCCCGCATACTCCTTGTATTTTTCGACGTCGATGTTGTTTTTTACGAATTCCGGGTCGAGGTCTTCGAGTACGAAGAACTTGCCCTGCTTGTCGACCATCGGCTGGTTTTTGCCGGCTTTGTCGACCATGAACAGCGGGGCGATGCCTGCGGCCTTGGCCACACGGTCGTCGTCGGCGCCGAACGTCGGTGCGATGTGCACGATGCCCGTACCGTCCGATGTGGTCACGTAGTCGCCCACGATCACGCGGAACGCGTCGCCCGTCGGCTTTACCCAGGGGATCAGCTGCTCGTAACGGATCCCCTCCAGTTCGGGCCCCATCCAGCTTTCGCCCGTGATCTGGTAGCTTCCCTCAATCTTCTTGGTGAAGTACGATGCGACGAGGTCCTTGGCGAGGATGACCGTCTGGGGTTCGTCGGTATAGGGGTTGCGGCATTTGACCTTCACGTATTCGATCGCGGGGCCTACGGCCAGCGCGGTGTTCGAAGGCAAGGTCCACGGCGTGGTCGTCCACGCCAGGAAATAGAGCGGCCCTTCGGCGTCGCCGAAGAGCTTTTCGCTTTTCGCGTCGCGGATGATCCTGAACTGCGCCGTGCACGTCGTGTCCTTCACGTCGCGGTAGCAGCCCGGCTGGTTCAGCTCGTGCGTCGAAAGCCCCGTGCCCGCAGCCGGCGAGTAGGGCTGGATCGTATAGCCCTTATAGAGCAGCCCCTTGTCGAAAAGCTGTTTGAGCAGCCACCACAGGGTCTCGATGTATTTGTTGTCGTAGGTGATGTACGGATCGTCCATGTTGACCCAGTACCCCATCTTGCGGGTCAGGTCTTCCCATGCCCCCGTGAACTCCATGACGGCCTCGCGGCAGGTGCGGTTGTACTCCTCGATCGAAATCTTCCTGCCGATGTCTTCCTTGGTGATGCCGAGCTTCTTTTCGACGCCCAGCTCCACGGGAAGCCCGTGCGTGTCCCAGCCCGCCTTGCGGTGCACGAGATACCCTTGCTGTGTCTTGTAGCGGCAAAAGACGTCCTTGATCGTGCGGGCCATGACATGGTGGATGCCGGGCATCCCGTTGGCCGACGGGGGGCCTTCGTAGAATACGAACGCGGGGTGCCCCTCGCGCGTGGTGATGCTCTTGTGGAATGTGTCGCGGGCGTCCCATTCGCCGAGCACGTCGGCGGCTATCTGGGCCAGGTCGAGGCCTTTATACTCCTTGAACTTCATATCGGTAGAAATTTCTTCGCTAATTTTCTGACAATTGGCAAAGATATAAAAAAGATTTGAAAAACGGGTCTGAAGCGTTCGATTTATGGATGTCCGTTCCGGGAAGCGGGGTCTGCGGGGGCCTTCCCTTCGTCGGGGCTGTCCGCGTCCGGCTTCGGGGCGATGACCGTCCCGGTCGTTTTCCGTCCGGTTCTGCGCCCGGGACGGACGCGGGTTTTGGGGATTACTCCCCCGCGGGAATGTCGATCCGGAAACAGGAGCCTTCGCCCGCCACGGAGTCGACGCCGACCGAGCCGCCCAGCTGTTCGGCGATCGACTTGCAGATCGAAAGCCCGAGCCCGGTCCCCTGGGTGAAGGTGTCGAGTTTGACGAAACGTTCGAAGATGCGTTCCCGGTCTTCGGGCGCGATGCCGATGCCCGTGTCGCGGACGTAGAAACGGATGTGGCCGGGAATCCGGCGGAATCCGATCGTTACCGATCCTTTTTCGGTAAATTTCAGTGCATTGCGCGTAAAGTTGTTCAGCACCTGGGCAAGCCCCTTCCTGTACTCCGTGACGGGGAATTCCGGCAGCCCTTCCTCGACGCGCAGTTCCACGCCCGGCCGGCGCTGGAGGCGGAGCGAGTCGGCGA
>ERZ1504397.447-NODE-447-length-8943-cov-3.424055_pt1 | contig 8943 bp, 7 predicted proteins | sample MGYA00574837_ERZ1504397 | MGnify/ENA primary metagenome ERZ1504397 (study PRJEB39906, sample SAMEA3182050) | gut metagenome | biome: human; feature: gut; material: Stool; isolation source: human stools | place: Canada | collected 2012-02-22 ... | reverse complement strand
GGCCATCGCCATCGACGACGAGGACAGCCAGCGCCTGCTGCGCCTGTTCAACACCAAGGAAGGCCAGAAGTACCTCAAGGAAGAGCTCAAGCTCTCCGACGAGCTGATCGAGAAGCTGACCTGGCTCGGCATCTCCGGCATCGCCAATGTCCTTTGCTGCATCAAGATGGCGAAGTACTATGAGCTGACCGAGAATGATGTCCTCGCCACTGTGCTGACCGACTCTGCCGCGATGTACGGCAGCCGCATCGAGGAGCTCAACGAGATGCACGGCGCGTACAACGTCGAGGAAGCCAAGCTCGACCACAACCTCCACATGCTCGGCCTCAAGACCGACAACCTGATGGAGCTGACCTACACCGACCGCAAGCGCATCCACAACCTCAAGTATTACACCTGGGTCGAGCAGCAGGCCCGCGACGTCAAGGACCTCAACGCGCTCTGGTACGACACCAAGGGCACTTGGGACGCCGTCCACGCGCAGGCTGCCGAGCTCGACGAGCTCATCAACGAGTTCAACGAGGCCACCGGCCTTCTCAAGGCGCTCTAAGAAGCAAAGACGCAGCCTGCTCCGAAACGCCGTCGCAGCAGCGGTTGAGCGGAAAGAGGAGCAGACCGGATCGAAAGCCGAATAAGATTTCATTGCACAGCGTGTGCAGCATCCCCGCAGATAGGGGCCGGCAATGGCAGGTCAAGGGCGCAGCCCTTGCGCTTCTCTGGGGTTTCCAAAAGGGGATATCTCTTACGGTAAGAGATATCCCCTTTTGAGCGGCATCTGCGCCTGTGCGGGTATATGTCTCCTCAGCCGCTGCTGCGGCGGGGTTACGAAGCGATTGCTTTTGCTGCGGGGGTTCGAGACCATTTTCAATCTTCCGTTTTAGGAGAAATTATTATGCTGAAAAATGTGAAATGCGCGCGCTGCGTCAAGTGCGGCAAGGAATACGAGGCTACGCCCAACCTCACCAACTGCGAGTGCGGCGGTATCCTCGACATCATCTACGATTACGATTACATCAAGGCCAATCTCACCAAGGAAAAGCTCAAGAGCCGCCCGAACACGATGTGGCGCTACCGCGAGCTGCTGCCCGTGGAGGAGACCACGCCCGACACGCCCCTGCGCGTGGGCTGGAGCCCGCTCTATGAGGAGGACCGTCTTGCGAAGCTCCTCGGCCTCAAGAAGCTGTGGGTGAAGGACGACGGTCAGAACCCCACCGCGTCCCTCAAGGACCGTGCCTCCGCTATGGCGGTCGCCAAGGCGAAGGAGGCGGGCGCGGAGATCATCGCCTGCTCGTCCACGGGCAACGCGGCCTCGTCGCTGGCAGGCAACGCCGCCGCCGCAGGCCTCAAGACCTTCATCTTCGTCCCCTCCCGCGCCCCCAAGGGCAAGGTCGCTCAGCTGATGACCTTCGGTGCGAACGTCATTTCCGTGCAGGGCAACTATGAGGAGACCTTCGAGCTGAGCAAGAAGGCCATTGACAAGTGGGGCTGGTACAACCGCAACGCCGCCATCAACCCCTACCTCTCCGAGGGCAAGAAGACTGTCTCGCTCGAGATCGCCGAGCAGCTCGGCTGGAAGATGCCCGACTACCTCGCCATCTCCGTCGGCGACGGCTGCACCATCGCGGGCGTGTGGAAGGGTCTCAAGGACCTCTACGCCATCGGCTTTATCGACAAGCTGCCGCGCCTGATCTCCGCGCAGGCGGAGGGCTGCCACCCCATCAACCGCGCCATCGCGGAGAATAAGCCCTGGGAGCCGATGGAGGAGAACACCCTCGCCGACTCCATCGCCGTCGGTGTGCCGCGCAACGCGGACAAGGCGCTCATGGCGATTCGCGAGTCCAACGGCATCGTGGTCAACGTGACCGACGAGGAGATCATGGCGGCGCAGAAGCTGCTCGGCACCACCTGCGGCGTGTTCGGCGAGCCGGCGGGCGTGACCGGCACGGCGGGCGTGAAGAAGCTCTGCGAGCAGGGCGTGCTCGGCGCGAACGACACGGTCGTCTCCGTCGTCACCGGCAACGGCCTCAAGGACGTTGCCAACGCCATCAAGTTCTGCGGCGAGCCGATGAGCCTGCCGAACGACCTTGACCTGCTGGTCGAGGAATTCGACAAGCGCGGCATCGAGACCAAATGAGAGAAAAAATAGCGCCGCGCGAGTTTTGGAACCGCCGCTCGCAGCATTATGACGAGCAATCGGGAGCAGCGTATGCGGACGCCTACCGCAAAACGGCGGAGTGCATCCGCCCCTATCTCACGCCGAACGACCGTGTGCTGGATTTCGCCTGCGGCACGGGACTTGTCACGCTGCCGGTCGCGCAGATGGCCGCCGAGGTGTGCGCCATTGACATTTCGGACGAGATGGTGCGGCATCTGAAGGAAAAAATAGCAGAGCAGGGGGTCGGCAACGTCAGCGCCTCGTGCATGGATCTCTTTGACGAGAGCCTGCGGCCCGGCAGCTTTGACGCGGTGGTCGCCTGCAATGTGCTGCTCTACCTCGAAAACCGCGCGGAGGTGCTCGCGCGCATCCGTGAGCTGCTGCGGCCGGAGGGAATGTTCCTCTCGGCGACGGACTGCCTGGGCGAGCGGCTCACACGCGAGGGTGTTCGCAAGTGGTGGCGCAGCCACACAGGGAAAATGCCCTATGTGTCGTTTGACCGTATGCACACGCTGGAGGCGTCCATCGCCACGGCTGGCTTTGAGGTGTTGGAGACCGAAAACCTGTTTCCCGCGCCGCCGAACCTCTTTGTCGCAGCAAGAAAAAAGTGAACAAACACAGGAGCGCAGGCTGCGGCCCGCGCTCCTTTTGCGCTCAGACGAAGTATTTGTTGACGATGGGGACCCGGCTCAGCAGCGCGGAGACCAAAAAGGACAGCGCGCCGATGAGCAGCGTCAGAAGCGGCACGGAGAAAAAGGCGTTGCAGGAGAGCGTGTTGACGCCGAGAAATTGATCGAACGTCTCGATGAACAGCGGATGCACGAGGTAGGCGCCGAAGCTCCAGCGGGAGAGCGCGCGGATGCGCGCGTGTCCCTTTTCGCCGAGTGAGGGAAAATTCAAATGCCTGCGGGCGAATACAAAGACGGCGAGACACATCAGCAGCACACCGACCGAGTCGTAGTTGTAGAAGAGCACGGTGGCGGTGCCCAGACGGCGGGAGGCATAGGACGTCATAACGACGGTGACGATGAGACCGGCCACGCCGAGCGCATAGCACCAACGGGTCGCTTTGGGCGAAAGCTCCTTGCGGCTGAGATAGCGGCCCAGCATAAAATAGGCGGCAAAGCCGAGCGTGAAGTGGTAGTATAGCATTCCCGACAGCGAGAGGTAGCTGCTGTAGAGCGGCCAGGAAAACAGAGAAAGAAGTGCGCCGAGCTGCGGCAGCAGAAAGTTGAAAACAAGCGCAAGCAACAGAAAATAGCGCAGCAGCGTCTCGTTCTGCGCGATGGGCCGCAGCAGCGGGACGATCAGATACAGTCCCACGATCATAAACAGAAACCACATGTGGTAGTGACCGGAGAAAAACAGCGTGACCGCGGTGGACAGGGCGCATTTGTTGAAGAAGTATGCGTAAGCGGCATAGAGCGCAGACCAGAAAACAAAGGCCGTAACGATACGCAGGACGTTTTTCCGCAGGATCTGCCGCAGGCTTTGCGCGCCGGCGAGAAAGAACACGCCGCTGATCATCACGAAGACGGGAACGGTCCAGCGGACGAGACTGTCATATAGGTTAAAGGCCTGCCACGCGGTTGAATAAATATCGGTGTCCGCCCAATGCTGCGCGGAAAGGTGGAGTGCAACGACGGCAAAGGTCGCCGCGACGCGCAGCGCGTCATAGCAGGCGACGCGCTGCGATCCGGATCGTTCCATGCTTATCCCCCAATCGTCGTTTCCGCGGCTTCGGCCGCATCGGCGGGGGCGGCTTCCTCTGCGAGAGTATTTTGCGCCTCGACAGCCTCCTGTGCGGCAGAAAATTCCTGTGCGGCACACGTGGCGGACTGTACCTGCGCTTGAGCTTGTGCCTGTGCTTGAGCTTGAGTCTGAGCCGCCTCACGCGCGGCGGCCTCCGCCTCGGCGCGCTCACGCTCGGCGGCGGCGCCCTCGGCGCGGGCGCGGGAGACCTCCTCTTCCTTCTGCTTCTCCGCCTGCTTCATGGCCTTGTCGAGCCTGCGCCGGCTGGAGCGCTTTTCCACGCCGTGCACGACGCGCAGCACGAGGAAGAGCAGCACGAGACCCACGCCGAACCAGCTCCAGAAGCCGAGGGTGATGAGCGTTTTGAGCGTCCACAGCTCGGCCTGGATGCCGAGGAAGCAGCACACCACCGACGCGGCGAGCGCCGCGCCGAAGAGAATGACCCACAGCACCGACTTGACCGCGGAGGTCTTGCGCACGCGCAGGTGCGCGATCAGAAACAGCACCGCGAGCAGGAACAGCGCGGGATACTGCGAAAACAGAATGGTACGAAGGTTCATGGAAGCGTTCCTCTTTTCTTCTCTTGTTTTGCTCAGAGGGTGCAGAGCCCGCGGCGGAGGTATTGACCCTCGGGACCGCCGACGATCCTGCCGTCCTCGACCATCAGGCTGCCGCGCAGGTAGACCTTAGCGATGCCGCCCTCGGTGCGCAGACCCTCAAAGGGCGTGTAGCCGGCCTTTGTGACCATGTCGCGCGCGGAGAGGATGTGGCTGGCCCTGGGATCGTAGACCACGATGTCCGCGTCGGAGTCCGCGGCGATGACGCCCTTGCGAGGATAGAGCCCGTAGAGCTTCGCGGGATTTTCGCACAGGGCGCGGCACATTCCGGCGACGGTCATTCTGCCCGCGGCGACGCCGCGGGTGTAGACGACCTCGCCGCGCGTCTCCACGCCGGGCAGACCGCCGGGGATCTTCGTGAAGTCCTCGCGGCCCATGTCCTTCTGCGCGAGGGTGAACGAGCAGTGGTCGGTGGAGATGGTCTGGATCTCGCCGCGGCGCAGACCGCGCCAGAGCGCGCGCTGATTTTCCTCGGCGCGGATGGGCGGCGCGCAGACATAGCGCGCGGCCATGGACCAGTTGGCGTCGTAGTACACGCCGTCGTCGAGGGCAAGGTACTGCGGGCAGGTCTCGACATAGACCCTTTGCCCGCGGGCGCGGGCAAAGGCGACCTCGTCGAGCGCCTCGCGGTTGGTCAGGTGGACGATGACCACCGGCGCGTCCGCCGCCTCGGCGATGCGCAGCAGCCGCGCGACCGCTTCGGCCTCGAGATAGTCGGGCCTCGCCTCGGGGTGGGCGGAAACGTCCGCCGCGCGTCCGGCGGCCTTGAGCTCGGCAATGCGCGCGTCGATCACACCGGCGTTCTCGCAGTGGACGCCCGCGATGCCGCCGCGCTTTTTCAGCGCCTTGAGCGCGGAATACACCGCGCCGTCGCCAATCATCATGGCGGGGTAGGTGAGGTACATCTTGAAGGACGTGATGCCTGCGGCGAACATATCGTCCAGCTCGCCCTCGATGCCCTCGTTCCAGTCGTCGATGGTCATGTGGAAGCCGTAGTCGCACGAGCATTTACCGTCGGCCTTTTTGTGCCAGAGATCAAGACCGTAGGCAAGCGTCTCGCCCTTGTTCGGGCAGGCGAAGTCGATGATGGTGGTCGTGCCGCCGCGGATGGCGCTGCGGGTGCCGGACGCGAAATCGTCGGCGGTGGTCGTGTTGCACACGTCGAGATCGAAGTGCGTGTGCGCGTCGATGAAGCCGGGGAAGAGGTAGCAGCCGGAAACGTCCGTCACCTCGGCGCTTTTTGCCTCGGCGGGGGAGATGTGGCCGACCTGGGCGATCTTCTCGCCGTCGAGCAGGACGTCCGCGCGGCGGGAGCCGCGGGGCGTAACGACAAAGCCGCCCCTGAGCAATTTTTTCATATCCATTCAGCTCCTTTGTCTGAAAATATTCATACACCTTTACCATAGCACGTTTTTGCCGCGATTTCCACAGGAAAAGAGAAATCGGCAAAAGCGACAAGAAAGCGCGGCGAAAATCTGTGATTATGGCGAGAGAATGCGGCTTGTGAAAAAGCGGAAAAGAAGATACAATAAACATATCCTGCCGAAGCTGTGCGCCCAATACGGACAAGCGCTCCGGCAAAAATTTTCAGGAGGAAAAAAGCTATGCGCAAGTTTTTGTCCCTGCTGCTGACGATGGCGATGGTCCTTTCCCTTGCCGTGACGGTCAATGCCGCCGCCCCCAAGGAAGACATCACCATTCTGCACACCAACGATGTTCACTGCGACTACGAGAAGTATGCCAAGGTCGCAACGCTGCACAAGAGCGCGGATCTGCTCGTTGACGCGGGCGACCATGTTCAGGGCGGTGTGATCGGCACGCTCTCCAAGGGCGAGTACATCGTCGACATCATGAACTACCTCAAGTACGATGCTGCCGTTCCCGGCAATCATGAGTTCGACTATGGCATGGATCAGTTCCTGCACATTGCCAAGGATCTGGCGAAGTATCCCTACATCTCCGCAAACTTCACCGGCAAGGACGGCAAGCCCTACTTCGACGCTTACAAGATGTTCGAGGTCAAGGGCGTGAAGGTCGCGTTTGTCGGCGTCTGCACGCCGGAGACCTTCACCAAGTCCACCCCGACCTACTTCCAGGATGCCAACGGCAATTACATCTATGGCTTCTGCGAGGGCAACAACGGCGCTGACCTCTACAATGCGGTGCAGAAGGCCATCGACGCGGCCAAGGCCGCGGGCGCCGATTATGTCATCGGCCTCGGCCATCTCGGCATCGACGAGCAGTCCTCTCCCTGGATGAGCAAGGAAGTCATTGCCAACACCACCGGCTTTGACGCCTTCATCGACGGTCACTCCCACTCCACCTTCTCCGAAACGATCAAGGATAAGTCCGGCAAGGAGGTCGTCTTTGAGCAGACCGGCACCAAGCTCGCCAACGTCGGCAAGATCATCATTAAGGCCGACGGTACCATCACCCACGAGAACGTTGATCTGAACACGGTCGAGCCCGACGCCGAGGCGGCGGCCTATATCCAGACCATCACCGATAAGTTCGACGCCCTGCAGAAGCAGGTCGTTGCCAAGACCAGCGTGGAGCTGACCATCAACGGCGCGGACGGCAAGCGCGCGGTCCGCAATGCCGAGACCAACCTCGGCGACCTGTGCGCGGACGCCTACCGCATCCTGCTGGGTGCTGACATCGCCTTCGTCAACGGCGGCGGCGTGCGCGACAACATCAAGGTCGGCGACATCACCTACGGCGATATCATCAAGGTCCATCCCTTCGGCAACGAGGCCTGCCTCGTTGAGGTCACCGGTCAGCAGATCAAGGACGCTCTGGAGCTCGGCTCCGCGGCCTATCCCGGCGAGAGCGGCGGCTTCCTGCAGGTCTCCGGCCTGACCTACACCATCAACGCAGACATTCCCAGCTCCGTGGTGAAGAACGATAAGTCCGAGTTCGTCAAGGTCGACGGCGCGTACCGTGTTTCCGACATCATGGTCGGCGGTCAGCCCCTCGACGTCAGCAAGACCTACACCCTCGCCTCCCATAACTACATGCTCAAGGATGCCGGCGACGGCTACACCATGTTCGGCACCAAGAACGTCAAGCTCCTCAAGGACGGCGTGATGATCGACAACCAGGTCCTTATCAACTACATCGTCAATAATCTCGGCGGTGTGGTCGGCGAGCAGTATGCCGCCCCGCAGGGCCGCATCACCATCAAGACTGCTGCTTCCGATGTCCCGACGAACGAAAGCGATAAGGTCATCGCCGGCCGCGATACCACCGTGACCGAGGGCGATACCTACACCGTCGTCGCGGGCGACTGCCTGTGGAACATCGCCTACAAGCTCTACGGCACCGGCACGCTCTACACCAAGCTGGCCGAGGCCAACAAGCTCGCCGATCCGTACATCATCTACATCGGCCAGATCCTGACCGTTCCCGCCAAGTAAAAAACTGCACAATTAAGAAAGCCGCCCGTTTGGGCGGCTTTCTTCTGCGCTTTTTTGCTTTTTACAAGTCCTATATTACCACATTTCGGGCAATTTTTCAAGTCTTGTCTTTTCCTCGTCGGGGGTGTAGATAACATGGCGAGGTGAAAAAGAGATGAATGAATTGATGTTATTTGGCGCGCTGTCCGCGCAGCGGACCGAGGCGGCGCTGCTGCGCGGGAACGCTGTGACGGAACGCTTCGGCCTGACGCTCACGCCGGAACAATGCGGACGATTGCTGGCGCGCCGCGCCGAAGCCTTGCGGGAGACGGAACGCATCGAGCCGGGCGAGGGCATCCTGCCGAAGCTGGCGGTCGCGTTGTGCGACTCGCCCTGCGTCGGGCCGGAGAACTGGGAGGAAGCGCTCGGCGGGCTGACGGAGCTGTTCTACCACTTCAAGGGCGCGTGCGGCGAACGTCTCGGCGACGACGAGCTGCTCGCCGCGCTGGTGTGGCTATACAACGGCTGGGCAGGCGGCTGCGCGGACCGCATCGCCGATCTCGATGGCCGCGCGATGCTGCGCTTTGCGCGCACGGGAAGGGTGGGGGACGATGACGAATGAGCTGACGCGCCCGCTGACGGACGCCGAAGAGAGGCTGTGGCAGGAAAAGCTTGTCGCGCTGCTCGTGCGGCAGATCGCGCTCTACACCGCGAATGAAAGCAGCTCCGTACCGACCGCTGCCGCGCAGGAGCTGCTGCGCGGCGTGCTGTTTTTCCTTGCTGTGCCGGAGGAGCCGGACGGCGGAGGCGAAGCGGATCGCGCGGCGCGTATCCGCACACTTCTCTCGTGCGACCTTGCGAACGCGCTCGCCCGCACACTCATCGGCGGGGAGGGGCTGACGCTCTCGGACGGCGAGATCGACGCGCTCCGCGAGCGCTGGGAGCACGCGCGGCCCGAGCGGATCATGGCCGACCTGCTTGCAGCGGCGGATGCGCTCGCGGAGCGGCTCGCCCTCCCACGCGA
>ERZ1504397.446-NODE-446-length-8969-cov-4.073816_pt1 | contig 8969 bp, 10 predicted proteins | sample MGYA00574837_ERZ1504397 | MGnify/ENA primary metagenome ERZ1504397 (study PRJEB39906, sample SAMEA3182050) | gut metagenome | biome: human; feature: gut; material: Stool; isolation source: human stools | place: Canada | collected 2012-02-22 ... | reverse complement strand
TCAGATGTGTATAAGAGACAGCATCAGCACGATGTCGGCGCGCTTTGTGTCGTCGGTGAACTCGCAGCCCATCTCGCGCAGCATTCCCATCAGCCGCTCGCCGTCCGCCACGTTCTGCTGGCAGCCGTAGGTGTGGACGTAGGCCAGCGGCTTCGTCGTGCGCCGCTCGTGCAGCGCGCGCACCTTATCCATATATTCCTTTTGCCGCGCCGTTTCCTCGGCGCTGACCAATACCTTTTCGCGTTCCAAGGGGCTATCCCTCCCGGTTGATATACTTTAACTGATAAATTATAACACGGAGCGCGCGCCCTGACAAGATGAAGCGAAAATTTTGTCGTGCCGGCGCGAAGGGCGTTTTGCTGCATTTTTCGGAAACCGCGGAGATTTTTACACAAAGTTTGTGCGTCCCGCCCTTGCAATCGCGGCACGGGCATATTATAATCTTTTATTAAAGATATCTATTATTTTTGTAAAGAAAGAAGGGCCTGTCTATGAACCTTTGGCATGATGTCGCGCCCCACCGCGTTCGCCCCGAGGACTTCCTCGCCGTCATCGAGATCGAAAAGGGCAGCAAGAACAAATACGAAATGGATAAGGAGACCGGCGCCCTGCGCCTCGACCGTATCCTTTATACCTCCACCCACTATCCGGCGAACTACGGCTTCATCCCCCGCACCTGGGCGGACGACGGCGACCCGCTGGACGTGCTGGTGCTCTGCTCGGAGTGCATCCGCCCGCTGAGCCTCGTTGAGTGCTACCCCATCGGCGTCATCACGATGGAGGACGGCGGCTCGCTCGACGAGAAGATCATCGCCATTCCCTTTCAGGACCCGACCTACAATACGTATCAGGACATTTCCGAGCTGCCCGACCACGTCGCCAGCGAGATCAAGCACTTCTTCCGCGTCTATAAAAGCCTTGAGGGCAAGGAGACTGTGGTGAGCGACGTGCTCGGCCGCGACGAGGCCGTGAAGATCATCATCAAGTGCCAGAACGCCTACATCGAGAAATACTGCCGCTGAAAGCGGAACAGAAAAAAGAAGGCCTCTTGAAAAGAGACCTTCTTTTCTTATGCTTCGGGAAGAGAATCGTCCTCGTCGATCCACCGCTGCACGGGCACGACCTCAAACTCCGTCTCCGTGCGGCGGATGACCACCTTTTCGAGCCCTGCGTTGATGATCTGGCGGCGGCACATGGCACAGCTCGTCGCGTCGTGCAGCAGCTCGCCCGTACGCGCGTCGCGGCCCACAAGATAGATGGTGCCGCCGACCATGTCGCGCCGGGACGCCGAGATGATGGCGTTCGCCTCGGCGTGGACGCTGCGGCAGAGCTCGTAGCGCTCGCCGCGCGGGACCTGCAGCTCCTCGCGTGTGCAGAAGCCGAGGTCGACGCAGTTTTTCCGCCCGCGGGGCGCACCATTGTAGCCGGTGGAAATGATCTCGTCGTTTTTGACGATGATAGCGCCGTAGACCCGCCGCAGGCAGGTCGCGCGTTCGAGCACCGTTTCGGCAATGTCGAGGTAATAGTTTTCCTTGCTGATGCGCGGCATGGCGAATCCTCCTCGTAATTTTTTTAATAAATATTGCATAGCGTTATCAAAACTCGTGCTTGCAGCTGAGTGGTCGTTTATCCGTCCTCTTAGATTCCTTGTAGATCAAAGGCCGGTGTATATTCCTCTTTCGCGCTGGAAAGCTCCTGACAGAAGCCGTCCGTGATGCCGCAGTCGGTCATGTACCGCACCGCCGCGCGGTACTCCGCGTGGTTCAATCGCCGCGCGAGCGCTCCGCTCGCGCCGGGCTGCGGCGTGTACTGGCTCATAAGGGAAAAAAGCACCGTGTGCGGCGGAAAGTACGCGGATACATAGTCGATGACCGCCTTGGTGTTCTCGAGCTGACCGGGCAGGACGAGGTGGCGAATGATGACGCCGGACTTCATCAAGCCGTCGTCTCCGATCCGGTAGGGCCCCACCTGCCGCAGCATCTCGTCGATGGCCGCGGCGGCGACGGGAAAGTAATCGCCCGCGCAGCTCAGTTCCCGCGCGGGCTTTTCCAGCGCGTACTTGAGGTCGGGCAGATAGATCTGCACCCTGCCCTCCAGCGTTTTGAGTGTTTCCACGCGCTCATAGCCGCCGCTGTTCCACACCACCGGCACGGGCAGCGGCTCGGCCAGAGCCTCGCATACCCATGGCGTAAAATGCGTGGGAGAGACCAGGTCGATGCAGTGCGCGCCCTGCGCGATGAGCTCGAAGAAGATCTCCCGCAGCCGTGCGGGGGAAAGGACCTTGCCGAAATTCTCGTGGCTGATCTTACCGTTCTGGCAGAACACGCAGCCGAGATTGCAGCCGGAGAAGAAGACGCAGCCCGCGCCGTTCGTGCCGCTGAGCACCGGCTCCTCCCATTGGTGGAGCATGGCCTTTGCCGCTACGATGCCTGCGGGCATGGCGCAGACTCCCCCGCCGCGCGTTTCCGTGCGCTCCGCGCCGCAGCGGCGCGGACAGATATTGCAGAGCATCAGTCGCCCGTCCCCTGTCCGTTGAAGTCGGGGCCGAGGTCGCCGGCCATCCAATGGCGGCGGCACAGACCGATATACTGGTCGTTTGCGCCGAGCACGACCTGCTCGCCCTCCTTGAGGACCTTGCCGTTCGCGTCGAAGCGGGCGTTGAACGCCGCCTTCTTGCCGCACCAGCAGATCGTTTTGACCTCCTCGAGCTTGTCCGCCATCACGAGCAGCTCATAGCTGCCGGGAAACAGCTCGCCGCGGAAGTCCGCGCGCAGACCGTAGCACATCACGGGGATGCCGCAGTCGTCCACCAGATGGACGAGATACATGACCTCCTCGCGCGTGAGGAACTGCGCCTCGTCGACGATGATGCAGGCGTTCTTCTTCAGCTCGTCCTCACTCATCTCGCGCATTTCGTGGAAGTAGACGCAGGGGAACTCCAGCCCGATGCGTGAGTGGACCATGTGGTCGCCGTCGCGCGTGTCGAGCTGCGGCTTGACGAGCAGCGTCTGCTGCCCGCGCTCCTCGTAGTTGAAGCGCGCCATGAGCGCGTTCGCGGTCTTGCTCGAGCCCATCGCGCCGTACTTAAAGTAAAGCTGTGCCATGATCGGTTCCTCCCTGTTGTGCGGCGAGCCATCGGACCGCCGTGTCGAAGTAGTATCGGAATGCCGAGGGGATCGCTGCCGCTTGCAGCGCCGCGCCGTCCGCCCAGAGAAATTCATTGTTCTCGCCCTCTGCCGCGGCAAGATAGCCGTGCATATCCCATTCCACATGGGAAAAAATATGCTTTGCTGCACCGACCGGCGTGAGCGTCCGCGCCGTAAGCCCCCATTGCGCGAGCGTGATGGCCGCCCCGGCCTCGTCAAGATTCCCGGGGACATTCGGAAGCTCCCACAGTCCCGCGAGCAGCCCCTTGGCGGGACGCTTGCGCAGGGCGAGCCTGCCGTCCCGCACGAGCAGGAACACAGTCCGCTCCTCGACCCTGCGCGGTTTTTTCGCCGCGCGCACGGGGAGCACATCGGTCATGCCGTTTTGGTACGCCGCGCAGAAGGCGCGGGCGGGGCATTTTTCGCACAGCGGCGCGCCGTTCGGCAGGCAAACCGTCGCGCCGAGATCCATCATCGCCTGGTTCCATTCGCCGGGACGCTCGCAGTCGATGCTTTCGGTGAGCATGGCGCGAAAACGCCTGCGCACCCTGGCGTCCATGATGTCCTCCGCGATGCCGCCGACCCGGGCGGCGACGCGCAGGAGATTGCCGTCCACCGCAGGCTCCGGCTCGCCGAAGGCGATGGAGGCGATGGCGCTCGCCGTATAGTCGCCGACGCCGGGGAGGCGCAGAAGCTCCTCGCGCGTGTGGGGAAATTCCCCGCCGCAGTCGTTTACGAGAACCTGCGCCGCACGGTGCAGGTTCCGTGCGCGGGAGTAGTAGCCCAGACCCTCCCAGAGCTTGAAAAGCCGCTCCTCGCCCACTGCCGCGAGCGCGTACACGTCGGGCAGCTCTGCCATAAAGCGGGCATAGTATTCCAGCACCGCCTGCACGCGCGTCTGCTGCAGCATGATCTCCGACACCCAGATGCGGTAAGGGTCGCGGATGCCGCGCCACGGCAGGACGCGCTTGTGGATATCGTACCACGTCAGAAGCGGCGCGGTGAGGGCGTTGAGTCGTTCCTGTTCGTTCATGCTTCTCCTATCGGTCAAAAGCGCGCGGCGAAGCCGCAGCGGCGGCAGAGCTCCTCGCTCGGGCAGCGGCGCGAAAAGCCCTCGCGCAGCGCGCACGCGCGTTCGCTTTGCAGAATTTCCGAAAGCGGCTGCGTGAACAGATTCCCCAGCGCGATGTCGCCCTCGTGATCGAGACAGCACGGCACCGCCGTGCCGTCGGCGAGCACGCCGAGCTGATCGCGCAGACCGTAGCAGAACTGTGTGCCGCGCTCCTGTGCGTTAAGGTCGGGCCAGTCGAATTTTTTCGCGCGCTCAAGGTACAAATTGTCCCGCAGGCGGAAGCTGCCGCCGCGCGGCTCGGGCCACTCGCCCGGACACTTTTCGTGAAGAAAGGCTTCGATCGCGCCGTTGCGCGTCTCCGCGCCGCCCTCATTCCACAGCCGCAGCGCGACGATGACGCCCTGCGCGGCGGCGCGGGCAGCAAAGCTCCAGACCTCCTCCAGATACTGCCGCTCGCGCTCCTGTGCGCCGTCGTTCCCCTCAAAGCTGTGGAGCGATATGCTCACCTTATGGAGCGTCCGTGCGGCGAGCAGCGTTTCCGTCTGCCGCGCGAGGAGGGTGCCGTTCGTCGTGATGCAGACCTTCCTCTCCCGCGCCGCAGCGAGGGCGAGCAGCTCCGCAAGCTGCGGGTGGCTCAGCGGCTCGCCCATCACATGCAGATACACATATTCTACCTGCCCCGTGAGGCGCTCGAGCACGAGGTCGAACTCGGCGGGCGTCATCGTGCGCGGCACTCGCTTTGTGCCGGGACAGAACGAGCAGCGCAGGTTGCAGCGGTTCGTGATCTCAATGTATGCTTTTTTCAGCATCTCTGCCCTCTCTTGCCTGTATTTTTTTCAGTATAGCACAATGCCGCGCCCTTGCCAATACGGAGTTTTTCTGCTACAATGGCGGCACCCGAGCAAAGGAGTCTTTCCCATGAAGATCACATTCATCGCCCACAGCGCGTTTCTCGTTGAGTGGGACAAGTTTTATACGCTGTTCGACTACGTTTATGAGCCGGACTACACCGGTACGCTGCCGCCGCTCGATCCCCAAAAGCCGTTGCTGGTCTTTTCCAGCCACAGCCATGAGGACCATTTTGACGGGAAGGTGTTCGGCCTGCTGGAGCAATATCCGCTCACGCAGTTTTTTGTCTCGCGCGACACGCGCCTGACCGAGCGCCGCCGCAAGTGGCTGGGCATCTCCGACGAGGCCTTTGCCCGCACGACCGTTCTGCGGCCCGACAGCATTCTGCTCACGGAGGCCGCCGGCGAGGAGCTGAGCGTCCGCGCCATCAAGTCCACCGACATCGGCAACGCCTATCTGCTCCGCGCCGAGGGCAAAATGGTCTACCACGGCGGCGACCTGAACTGGTGGCATTGGGAGAGCGAGGGCAAGGCCTACTGCAATAATATGGCCGTCCACTACAAGGCCGCCATGGAAAAGCTCGCCTCCGCCGTGCGCGACGAGGCGGCGGACAACGGCATCGCGCCCGCGATCACGGCGGCGATGGTACCGCTCGACCCGCGTCTGGGCGAGGAGGCCGAGGGACTCGGACTGGAATGGTTGCTGAAGAACGTCGAGGTCCTCCATGCCTTCCCCATGCACCTGTGGAAAAGGTTCGAGACCATCGACCGCTTCCGTGCGGCATATCCCGCGCTCGCTGCGCGCGTCGTGCGCATCACAGCGGACGGAGAGAGCTTCGAGGTCTGAGCGATACAAGAAAACGGAACGGTAAGCACCGCTTACCGTTCCGTTTTATCTTCAGGCTGTCAGCAGATAGCTGCCCGAGGCGGGCGCTTCGCTGAGAATGGGCACCAGCTCGGCGTCATACGGCTCCAGAGCCGCGGTGAGCGCGGGGAGCTGCTCCGCCGTCGTTTCCACATAGATGCGGTCGAAGACCGCGGCAAGCGCGGCGAGGTCCTGCCCCGCCGCCTCGTTTCCACCGGCGAGCACGGTCGCCGCGTCGAGCTGCACGGAAAGGCGGACGCCGTATGCCTCCGTCCCGCTGCGAAGCTCCTCCGCGAGCTGCGCAAGCGCGGCGCTCTTGGAGAGTGTGCGCGCGGATTCGTCGATGTTGTTGAGCCGCCCGCGGGTGGGATAGCCGAACTCGTCAAAAAGCAGCTCGTCAAAGCCAAGCTCCGCACATTCGCGCGCGACGGAGACGATGTACTGCCGCGCGGCGGGCTTTTCCGGCGCCAAATAAAAGGTGCTGTCGGGATCGTACCAGATGTAGCCGGCGTAGTTGAGCTGCAGCACACCGGCGTCGGCCATGTGGGCAAAGGAATAGAGGCTGTCGTGCGTGGCGTTGATGCGGGCGATGGTGTAGACCTCGCTCCCGGTCAGCGCCTCAATGACGGCATTCGCGCCGCTGCCGCCCTTGACGGCATTGACGTCGATGGCTTCCTGCAGGGCGGAGTCATACAGCAGCTCGCCCTGCGCGTTTTTCACGCGCAGCGCGACGGCGTTTGAGCCCTCGGGGACTGCGGCAAGAGCCGCGTCCGCGCTGCCGCGCAGCACGCTTTCGCTCAGCTCGGCGCCGTGAAGCTCCGTAAGCTCCGGCTTGGCCGGCGGCTCGGGCTCGTCGATGATGACGTTGGGGCTATCGTCGGGAGCATCCGGCGTCCGGCTCGCGCCGTCGGGCGCGGAGGGGCCGGACGGCTCCTCGGTCTGCTTCCACGGCAGGTCAAAGCGGATGCTGCCGTCGGAGCCGTACACCGCGTAGCGCTGCAGGACCAGAAAGCCGACCGCCGCGAGCAGGATCAGGCACAGCAGAACGATCAGAACGATCCGTCCCGCACCACCCTTGCCGTGGTAGCTGCGGTATCCCTTTGTCGATGGCATCCGTCTCACCTGCCTTTCAAGCTGTACGGACATTTTACAAGCATGGAAAAAGAAAATCAACAGAAATTCGTAAATTCCTGTTGATTTTCGTCGAATTTTCCGGTTTCAGCCCTCGATGGCGTCCAGCAGACCGACGCGGCGCTCGTGGCGGCCGCCCTCAAATTCGGTGGAGAGGAAGACCTCAACGATGCGCTCGGCCATATTTTTGCCGATCATGCCGGCGCCCATGGCGAGCATATTGGCGTTGTTGTGGCGGCGGGTCATCTCCGCGCTCAGCGGCTCGCTGCACAGCGCGCAGCGGATGCCCCTGACCTTGTTGGCGGCGATGGAAATGCCGATGCCGGTGGTGCAGATGACGATGCCGCGCTCGCACTCGCCGCTCTGGACCTTGCGGGCCGCGGCCTCGCCGAAGATGGGATAGTCGCAGCTGTCGGTGGAATAGGTGCCGCAGTCCACGACCTCGTGGCCCTTGGACTCCAGATATGCCTTGATGTGCTCCTTGAGGGCGTAGCCGCCGTGGTCGCAGCCGAGAGAAATTTTCATCGTTCGTTCTCCTATCGTTAAATTTTGTGGAAAATGGGCTTTTTCCGGTCGTAGGTCGCAAAGTAGCGCAGGCCGCAGTCCTTGAGCAGCTCCTGCCGCTCCTCCATCGCGCAGGAGATGTACTCCGGCGTGTGGGCGTCGCTGCCGAGTGTGATCAGCTCGCCGCCCAGCTCGTGATAGAGCCTGAGCCATTTGCCGTCCGGCAGGGGGAGATGGCCGCGGTTGGTGTTGCACTCGATGCCGAGTCCCTTTTCGATGGCGCGGCGCATCACATGGCGCAGCTGCTCCTCGTAGCGGTCGAAATCCAGCTCCACGCCGCGCAGCTCCTTCGCCCAGCGCAGCGGGAGGGTGATGTGTCCGAGGACCTGAAAGCGGCCCCAGTCGATCAGCTTTTCCATCTCCTCAAAGTAGCTCTCGCAGGCGGCATACCACACCGCGGGATCGGTGCTCGTGATCCAGGTGAGGTCGTTGACCTCGCCCGAGGCCGTGCGGTAGCAGTGGACCGAGCCGATGGTGAAGTCCAGCGGCGGCGCGTCGTCCAGAAAGCTGTCCGCCACGTCGGGAGCAAAGGAGCATTCGCCCAGCTCCACGCCCATGTGCAGCTTGATGCGGCCGCCGACGGCCTCCTGCGCCTCACGGAACTGCGCGAGCATGGGGGCCCAGTCGTAGCTGTGCTTTTCCTTGGGCGGCTCGTTCCAGCGGTCCCATGGCAGGGGCTCGATGTGGTCGGTGAAACACAGGTCGTCTACACCCAGCCGCACCGCGGCCTCCGCCATCTCGCGCATGGTGTTGTGCCCGTCGGGCGAGACGGTGGAATGGCAATGGTAATCGGTGATAAAATGTCCGTTTCTCATAGCTTGAATTTCCCGAAGAAGCTCTTGCGCTGCTCATAGTTGCTCTCGCCGAGCGTGTCGCTGAACTTGCGCAGCGCCTCCTTCTGCTCGCGGTTGAGGTTGCGCGGGGTCTCGATGTAAACGGTCACATACTGGTCGCCGCGCGCGCGGCCGTTCAGGCCGGGGATGCCCTTGCCCTTGAGACGGAAGGTCGTGCCGCTCTGCGTGCCCTCGGGGATGGAGTACTTCACCTTGCCGTCGATGGTCGGGATCTCCAGCTCTGCGCCGAGCACCGCCTGCGTGAAGGTGATGGGCGCCTCGCACAGCACGCTCGTGCCCTCGCGGCGGAAGATCTCGTGCGGACGCACGGCGATGACGATCAGCAGATCGCCCGCCGGGCCGCCGTTCCTGCCGGCGTTGCCCTGCCCGCGCAGGGAGATGGTCTGCCCGTTGTCAATGCCCGCGGGAATGGTGACCTTGAGCGTCTTGCGGCGGCGGAGCTGGCCGCTGCCGTGACAGGCCTTGCAGGGCTGGTGGATGATCCTGCCC
>ERZ1504397.378-NODE-378-length-10127-cov-3.451549_pt1 | contig 10127 bp, 10 predicted proteins | sample MGYA00574837_ERZ1504397 | MGnify/ENA primary metagenome ERZ1504397 (study PRJEB39906, sample SAMEA3182050) | gut metagenome | biome: human; feature: gut; material: Stool; isolation source: human stools | place: Canada | collected 2012-02-22 ... | reverse complement strand
CGTGCCGGGCAGGAACGCGAACGTGATGCCGACGGCCAGCGCGTCGATGCTCGTGGCGACCGCCAGCGTGAAGAGCTCGCGATAGCGGATGCTCCCGCCGTGCTCGATCTCCTCTTCCTCCTGCTCGCGGCTCTCGCGGATCATATTGCCGCCGATGAAGGCGAGCAGCACAAAGGCAATCCAATGATCCCAGCGTTCGATGTAGCTCGCGAACCGGCTGCCGAGCAGATAGCCCGTGAGCGGCATGAGCGCCTGAAAGCCGCCGAAGAACAACGCCAGCAGCAGCGTGTCACGCTTGTTGATCCTCTCCATGCCGAGGCCCTTGCAGATGGCCACGGCAAAAGCGTCCATCGAAAGACCGATGCCGATCAGGAACAGTTCAAAAAATCCCATGGATTGTCCTCCGCACATAAAAAAATCAGGTACGTCGCCGCACCCGAAAACAAGACGCAGGTACGGCGAAGCCATACTTGAGTCTCGGTGTTTAAGACAAGCCAGGCCTTTCGGCCAGTCTGTTGACTTGCCACGCTCTCGCGCCATCTACTCCCTCAAAGTCTGCATAGTATAGCACAAGGCAAGGGAAAAAGTCAAGGCCGGCCACGCCTCTTTTACAGCACTTTTACCGCTTTGCTGTTTTTCGCAACTTCTCCGTCATTTTCTTGCCGTTAAATGACGGAAATCCGTCAAATATCCTCTTGCTAAATCTGCGGCAGTATGCTAAACTAAAGGTAATTTTAGGAAAGGACCTCCTGTTCTTATGGAATTTTTATCGAATAAGCCGCTTCTGATCACCGATACCATCCTGCGTGACGCGCATCAGTCGCAGGCGGCCACGCGCATGACGCTGGAGGATATGCTCCCCGCCTGCGAGGTGCTCGACTCCATCGGCTACTATTCCCTCGAGTGCTGGGGCGGCGCGACCTTCGACAGCTGCCTGCGCTTCCTGAACGAGGACCCATGGGAGCGCCTGCGGCAGCTGCGCGCGCACCTGCCCCACACGAAGCTGCAGATGCTCTTCCGCGGTCAGAACATTCTCGGCTACAAGCACTATGCCGACGACGTGGTGGACGAGTTCTGCGCCAAGAGCATTGAAAACGGCATCGACATCATCCGCATTTTCGACGCGCTCAACGATGTGCGCAATCTGGAGCAGGCCATCAAGTCCACCAAGAAATACGGTGGACAGGTCGAGGCGACTCTTTCCTATACCATTTCTCCCATCCACAACGAGGACTATTTTGTCAAGCTCGGCCGCGAGCTGGAGGAGATGGGCGCGGACGCCCTGTGCATCAAGGACATGGCAAACCTCCTGCTGCCGATGGACGCCTACTCCCTCGTCAAGCGCCTGAAGGAGACCGTCAGCATTCCCATCCACCTGCACACCCACAACACCAGCGGCACGGGCGACATGGTCTATCTCATGGCGGCGATGGCCGGCGTGGACATCGTGGATACCGCGCTCTCCCCGCTCGCCAACGGCACCTCCCAGCCCGCGACGGAATCCCTCGTCGCTACGCTCAAGGGTACCGTGCGCGACACGGGTCTGGACCTCGGCAAGATGAGCGAGGCCGCCGTCCACTTCCGTAAGGTCGCCGAGCGCCTCAAGGCCTCTGGCGCGCTTGATCCCAAGGTGCTCAACGTCGACACCAACACCCTGCTCTATCAGGTGCCCGGCGGTATGCTCTCCAACCTCATTTCCCAGCTCAAGCAGGCAGGCAAGGAGGACAAGTATTACGACGTGCTCGCGGAGATCCCCCGCGTGCGTGAGGACTTCGGCTATCCCCCGCTGGTCACACCGTCGAGCCAGATCGTCGGCACGCAGGCCGTGATGAACATTATCTTCGGTGAGCGCTACAAGAACTTCCCGAAGGAATCCCGTGCCATGCTGCGCGGCGAGTACGGCAAGCTGCCCGGCACGGTCAACGAGGAGGTGCGCGCCAAGGCCGGCATCAAGCCCGAAGACGTCATCACCTGCCGCCCCGCCGACCTCATTGAGCCGGAGCTGCCGAAGTACCGCGAGCAGTACAAGGGCCTCGCCCGCAGCGAGGAGGATGTGCTCTCCCTCGCCCTCTTCCCGCAGGTGGCGGAGAAGTTCATCAAGCTGCGCAACACGCGCCATCCGCTCGGTCAGCGCTTCATCAAGCCGCTCGAGCACGCGGAGAAGGTTGAGCGCCACATCGCGCCGCTCTCCCGCAAAAAGTAACGAACGCCCGAAATGAGACAGCCTCGGCTGTCTCATTTCTTTTGCGCAAAAAAACTGCGTTTTCCCCCTTGACTCTCACACGCTGTCAGGGCTTATGCTCTTCCCGAGCTCAAAAATACAAGGCATGGAGGTACCGCTATGCTGAAGATCGGAGATTTTTCAAAACTGTCCAGAGTGAGCGTCCGTATGCTGCGTTACTACGATGAGATCGGTCTCTTAAAGCCCGCTGAGATTGACCGCTTTACCGACTACCGCTACTACAGCGAAGCGCAGCTGCCCACCGTCTGCCGCATCACGGCACTGCGCAACATGGGCTTCGGTCTCGCCGACGTCTGCGCCATCCTGCCCATCTACGACGACCGCGAACGGCTCGACGATTTCCTTGCGGCGCGTCAGGCGGAGCTGGAGCAGCAGCGGGACGATGTTGCGCAGCGGCTGCGGCTTCTGGACACAGCCCGCAAGCGGCTGAGAAAGGAAGAAACTATGAATTACGATGTGACCATCAAGACTCTGCCCGAGCGCTATGCCGCCACCGTCCGCATGACCATCCCCCGCTATCAGGACGAGGGCATGGTCTGGCAGGTCCTCTGCTGGGAGACCGACTCCATGCACCTGCTCCCCACTGACCCTTGCTATTGCTGCGTTGTTTTCCTTGACGGCGAATACAAGGAAAAGGACGTGACCGTGGAAGCGCAGAAGACCGTCAAGGGCCCGTATCCCGACACCGAACACGTTCGGTTCCGCACGCTTCCGCCCGTCACCTATGCCGGCTGCACCTTCAAGGGCGGCTACGAGCAGATCAATGACGTCACCGCCGCGCTCACCGCGTGGATCGAGGCGAACGGCTATGAATACGCTGGACCGATGTTCGACATTTACCACGTCAGCCCGCACGAGACGTCGGACCCGAGCGAGTTCGTCACCGAGGTCTGCTATCCCGTAAGGAAAAAGTGAACGGATCTCCGCCGTTTTGTCTGTTTTCTCATACTTCTGTGTGATTTACATTTCCGTTTGAGCGTGTATAATGGAGCTATACGAGATAAAACCATGCCATTATGCTCTACGGAGGATGAAACGAGCCGGAGATCATCATTAAATCCGCCATCGCGGAACGCTTTGAACGCTTCATGGCCGGAGGGCGCGTTCTCTTTTTCAGCGCCCCCTGCGGCTTCAGTAAGACCGCGCTCGCCGAGGCTCTGCTGCGCGGGCAGGACGCTTTGCACCTGTCCGCCGGTGACGAGAGCTTCGCGCTCCCGCCTGTCGACGGCAGGTGGCGCGTTCTGCTGCTTGATGACCTGCAGAATATGCAGGACGAGAACGACTGGAATACCCTGTGCGAGCTGATCCACTCCGGAGCGGACCGCCGCTTCGTGCTGCTCTCCCCGTGGCGCGCCGCCGGGCTGTCTGATCGCCTTCCGGTACAGCGAAATGGAAAAATACTACCGTGCGCTGCCCAAAGCAATACGATAAAGCCGCCGGTTCGTTTATCGAACCGGCGGCTTTTCCGTCGAAAATGGCACGTCCTCTTATGCCTTATGCCGCCCTCAGAGCGTGGGCGGGCGGTCCTGCACCGCCGCCACGAGCAGGACGGTCAGACCGATATAAACCGCGCAGGCCAGCGCGACCAGCGCGCACGCCACGATGCACAAAGCCTGTGCCGAGCGGTCATGCCGCAGATATCTGCGGCTCAGCGCGATGCCGCCCAGCGCCAGCAAAAGCAGCACAACGGCCAACCAAAGAGGCATATCGTCCTCCTTATTCCGCCGCGCCCGTCAGGGCAGGGCTTTCCGTTATCAGATCCAGCAGATTGCCCATACCGGTCAGCGAGGCAGTAAACCACTTGCGGATACCGTCGATGTCCCGCAGATCCAGCTCCTCCGGAACGCCCGCAAACACATACCGGGTGTTCAGGGCCAGCGTCAGATCGCCGTCACGGAGGATAAGGCCGCACAGCTTGGCGCTGCCGGAGGATGCCTCCAGCTTCTGTACTAGGTCACGAAGCTGCGGCGTGACCAAATCGTTTACTTCCCGGCCATCCGCCGTGTGAGCGGCAAAGTACTTCCGGAAGGCGGCGGGGTCGGTGATGTCGTCCTTCTTTCGCTCTTGAAACAGGTCGTTCAGGGCGATGTCCAGCGCCGGATCGCAGATGTCCTTGCAGCGGACCACGATGCCGCGGAACAGCGTCTCGGTCCGGGTCATCCAGTTGTCGTTGTCGGGGCCGGACTTTTCCTCCACGGTGCGGCGCAGCTCCACGTTGGCCGCGGAGAACCGCCGCCCCTTGTGCTCGCCCTCGTGGAAGTCCGTCAAGGTACACTCCGTAAAGGGGACCGCCGACAGCTTTGCCGCCTTCAGGTACGCCCGGTCGATGGGCAGCGTGGCCGGCTCCGGCTCCGGGCCGAAGGCTTTTGTCAGCTCCGTGCGGAAGAAGCCGCCCAGCTGCTGCTGCATCAGGGCTTTTTTCTTCGTTTGGGCAGGCTTTGCCACCAGCAGAAAAAGCGCTACGCCGGCAAAGACCAGAATGCAGATCACAGCGATGTTGCGATACACAAACATCATGATGCACCCGGCGATCACCAGTAAGACGCCCAGCAACATGCCGATGCTCTCCGTCCTCTGATAGCTTCCCAGCTGCTTCGACAGCTCCGCGTCCGTCATGCGCTCAACGCCGACCGGCTCGAATTTATCTTTTTTCGTTTTCATGGCTGCCTTCCTTTCACGTCTGCTCCGTCAGAATGTCATCCGCCGGCGGCTCATCGACCACGCGGCTCTCGCGGAAATAGGAGTCGGACGGCCGGTAGAGATAGCCAGCGCCCTTTTCCCACTCCCACACGATGTAGGATTCGCTCATGTCCTCGTGAAAGAGCGTGAGCCGCAGGTCGCTGTTGTAGTCTCCGCTGAAGTCGCTGAGGGACATCTCGCCGAACTGCCAGTCCTCATCGCCAAGCTCGTCAGTCGGAAGCACGGCGGTGTCAAATAGCTCGTGCTTTTCATTGTCGTAATAGAGATACGCCGCTTTGGGGCCGAGGCAGGCGCACACGCCGATCTCCTCCCCGTCCCGCGCGACCGTGCCGTAGGCATCGACCACGCCGGTGGTGCGCCAGTCGCCGCCCGCGATGTCTCCGTCCGGACCGCCGCAGGCGGTCAGGCTCAGGCAGAGGAGCAGTGTCAGCAGAAGGGACCGGTATTTTTTCCGCGTCTTCATCGCCGCTTCCCTCCCCGCTGCTTATGTTCTCTGGTAGTAGTCGTTTTCGCCGCCCCAGTACATCGCGTTATCGTCCGCCAGATAGAGGTCGTAGCTCACGTCCTCATACGCGTCGGATACCGCCTCGTATTGGCTGTCTCCGTTCGCGCGGAGCGTCCCGTAGTCGACCTCGCTCCAATCGCCCTCGGCCGAGCGCTCATACAGCGTCCAGATGCCGGAGCCGTCGAGCTCGATCCAGCTCGCGGCATTCACGTCGCCGTCCATATACCACATACCCGCCAGCGCGGAAACGTCGGCGTCGGCATCGCCTGTATCCGACGCGTCCATGTCGCCGGCGGAGGCGTCCTTCTCAAAGCCGCCGAAGCCTTCGATCTGCAGCGTGCCGTCGTCGGCCAGCCAGCAGTGGTGGGCCCAGCCGTCGAACTCGTTGTAGAAATAATCACCGCTGTACTCCTGCGAGAACTGGACAAAGCCGCTTGCCTCTATGCTCCCGTCCTGATACAGATCAAAGCGGACCTCATCTCCGCTGTCGGCCATCGCCACGATCAGCTCGCTGTTGTTGTCCGCGTCGACCCAGGTGCCCCAGTACATGGCATAGTTCGTCGCCAGCTCGGAGTCCTTGACCATCCCCTCAAAGGAATCCGGGGTGTTGACCTCATTGCCGCTGTAGTCCTCGCCGCCGTCGTCGATGGTATCGCCGCTGCCGCCGCAGGCGGTCAGGCACAGGCACAGCGCCAGCGCCAGCAGCAGGGAATAATAGCTTTTTCGATTCTTCATCGTTTTTCTCTCCTTTTTTGATCCAGATCGTTTGCTTCAATGCTCCTGCTCCGCCATGGAAAGGAGCTCGTCGTGGCTCAGCTCCACGCTTCCGAAGCGGACGAAGATGCCGTTGGTCACGGCGCTGCTCCATACCAGCGGGTCGGAAAGGGAGCGGAAGCGGGTCTTGTCGAGATACGGCTTCATGTCCAGAAGCAGGCGGCTGCCGGATACGAAATCGACCTGCAGAATGTGGTCCGGCAGCGGTTCAACGGCTGACAGGTATCTCCGGTTCAAGCGTGCGTCCTCCTTTTTTCAGCGTATCGGGGGATAAAAAACTCCACCGTACCTTCATTGTACGGTGGATGAAAACGGAAAACCATTAACCAAAGGTTAGGTCTTTCGCGCAGGCGCGTATTCTTTTCAAAAAGGCTGCCGCGCCCCATTGCCAACCGTCCGGAGCTGTGATATGCTGAGCGCAAGGAATCGGGCAAGGAAAGGATGTGCTCAGCATGGCAGCATTTGATGATTTCATGAAGCTGGATATTCGTGTCGGAGGTCCTTGTCCTCGGCACATACAGCGAGGGCGGCGTCGTGCTGGTCACACCGGACAAGAAGGTCCAAAACGGCGATAAGCTGGGCTGACGCGGAAAAAGCCATAAACAAAGGAAAGCGGAGGAAACCATATGCTCAGCCTGCGAAATGCGACAGAAGCTGATCTCGGAGAGATCCGGAGAATATACGAATACGCGCAGGACTACATGATCCGGTCGGGAAATCCCACCCAATGGGGTCGCTCTTATCCGAGCGCGGACCTGATCCGGTCCGACCTTCAAAAAAAGGTCTGCAAGGTGATATACGATGAGACCGGCATACACGGGGTATTTGCCCTGTTTGATGGCGCGGAGCCAACCTACGCACACATCGAGGAGGGCGAATGGTTGAACGACGAGCCCTACGTCACGATCCATCGGCTGGCCGGCGACGGGCGGGTCCACGGGCTGTTCCAATGCGCCGCCGAGCATTGCAAGCTTCTTCCCCCAATGTCCGCGTCGATACCCACGCCAACAATACGACGATGCAGCGGCTGATCGAGAAAAACGGCTTTAAGAAGTGCGGGATCATCCATGTCAGGGACGGCTCGCCCCGGATCGCATACCAGTGGACGGCGCGGTGATTCTCTCGTGCCGCACGCCGGTGCGCGGACGGCAGTACACCGCGACAGCTTATGCCGCGGCCTTTCCGTCGCTCCCGATCACTCCGGCTTTATCGTTGAGCCCTATTCGATTTTAATTTCCGCAAGGACCTTCTGCGGCTCGACCCACGGATGACCGACAATGCCAACAATGCGCAAGCGTTTCGCTTGCGCATTTTTCTTCCGGCTGATACAATGAACCTCACGCAGGGCGCCGCGCGGAAGGCCGCAAAACGGCTGGATCCGGCGGAGCCGACCGCTTGCGAAGCGGCAAGCTGCGGTATATAATACAGAAAACACGGCGAAGGAGGCGGGACGATGCTGAAAATAGCCATTTGCGACGACGACACCGGGGACCGCGAGCGGATCGCGGAGGACCTCCGCGTTTACGCGGCCGCGCATCAGAAGCACAGCATCGAGATGACCGTCTATTCCTCCGCCTTTGCGATGCTGGACGCCTTCGAGAAGGCCGGCTGTCCGGATATCGTCCTGCTGGACATTTGTATGCCCGGTATGCTGGGGACGGAGCTGGCGCGGGACATTCTCCGGTGCAGCGAAAATACGGACATTCTTTTCCTGACGACCAGCTCGGATTACGCGGTGGACGCCTTCGCGCTCCACGCCGCGGACTACATTCAGAAGCCGTACACGCAGGAAAAGCTCAGCGCCTCGCTGGACCGTGTGATCGCCCTGCGGCAGGAGCGGACATGGCTCCTGCTCCCCTGCGAGGGCGAGCTGCACCGCATCGCGCTGGAGGACGTGCTGTACATCGAGACCGACGGCAAGCGGCGCAGCTTCTCTCTGGCCTCCGGCCGGAAGCTGACGGCGCGGCTGACCGCCGCTCAGCTGCAGGACTGTCTGGCGGGACGGCGCGGCATGATCCCATGCGGAGCCTCCTACGTTGTGAACCTTGCACACGTCCGCTGCTTCTCCGGCACGGACCTTATCATGGACGGCGGCGAGCGCATTCCCGTTCCGCGGCGGCTGCGCGCCCAAATTAAGCAGGCATACTTTGATTTCTACTTAGAGGAGGTCAGAAACGGATGACGGACCCCCGCTACATCGGAACGATCCTCTATGTGGGACTGGCAATCTTTGCGGCGCTGCTGGCGGCCGGCCTGCTGATGCAGGAGCGGCGCCGGTCCGTGCAAAGGACAGCGCTGCTATGGGGCGCGGAGGGACTTATCCTTCTGTTGGATCTGTACCTGTGCTTCGGTCTGCTGCCGGCGCCGCTGCGGCTGCCGGTGTCGCTGACGGTCGGCTTTCTCAGCTATTCCGCCGTTTTCATTGCGGTGTCTGCGGACGGCTTCTGGAAAAAGGTCTATCTGCTCATCACGTTTTTCTGCGTGTGCTGCATCTCCTGGTCCGGCGGCCTTTACCTGTGCTATTTTCTTTTGCCCGACCGCCCGATGGCGGTCAAATACCTTGTGCGTACCGCGCTCCATATTGTCGCGGCGCTGCCGATCCTGCTGGCCTACCGGAAATACGGCAGGCCGCTGCTCCGCGAGGTCAGCGGCTTTCGGAAGCAGAGCTGGAAACTCCTGAGCGCCGTTTCCGCGATCTATTTTTTTCTGTTCATAGCCCTCATGTCAAGGATGCGGTTGGACGACGGAGTGGAGCCGGATACCCTGTTCGCTTTCTGCGCTGCGGTATGCACCTACGCCTCGGTCAGCGTTTTGAGCATCGGCAACATTTTTTATATGCGCAGAGACGCCAGAGAAGCGCTCGTCAAGCAGAAGCTGGAGTATCTGACGAGCTACATGGAGACTGTCAGCCGGGCAGAGCGGGAGAGCCGCCGCATCCGCCACGACAAGCGGCACCATGACGCCTGCATCGCCGCCATGGCGCGCGCGGGTGACACCGACGGCATCCTGCGCTATCTTGAGCAGGAGCAGGCGGTCGCCGAGAACTTCCCCGCGTGGTGCCCGCGCCCTATGGTCAATGAGCTGCTGCGCTCCTACGCCGAAAAGGCGAAGGCGGCGGGCGTGGCGTTCACCGCGCAGGCGGATACGCCCACGCAGTCCGACGTGGCCGACGTGGACTTTGTCGCCATTCTCGCGAACCTTCTGGAAAACGCCCTCAACGCCTGTACCGCAGCGCACAGCACCGGTCCCATCCGCGTCCACATCCGAAACGTCGGGAAAAAGACGGTCCTCGCGGTGAACAACCCCTGCGTCAACTTGAAGCTGGAAAACGGCCTGCCCGCAGAGCGGAGCGTCGGGATCGACAGCATCGTTTCCGCCGCCGAGCGCTATCAGGGTGAGGTACACTACAAAGTTGAAGCCGGCGTCTGCACCGCCTGCGTCATTCTCAATCCATAGATACGGAATCCGGAAAACCGCCCGAGGGCAGTTTTCTTTTTTGCCCGTGACCAATTCGGGAGGCAGAACGACCAATTCCGGCATTTTTGCTCCGTCGGGGTGCGGCTGTGCTATGCTGTCTCCGGAAAAGGAAGAATGCCGCCCGCCGATGACAGCGCAGGGGCGCGGAAAGGACAATTTCTATGAACTGGCCTTGGAAGAAGAAAAAGCTCTCCTTTGCGGAGACCGCCAAATTCAACTGGGAAGCGGACACCAACGAGGAGCTGCGGCGAAAGCTCAACGAGCTGGCAAAGCAGTATCCGACGCTGCGGGAGAGCGAGTACCGCGAAAAGCTCCTGTCGCTGTTCCGGGAGCGGGGACTGGACCTCAACGCCGAGCAGCTGGATATGCTGCTGCTTCTGCGGCAGAAAACGGATCAAATGCTGCTCGAGCGGAAGGCGGAGCGGCAGG
>ERZ1504397.366-NODE-366-length-10298-cov-3.399688_pt1 | contig 10298 bp, 7 predicted proteins | sample MGYA00574837_ERZ1504397 | MGnify/ENA primary metagenome ERZ1504397 (study PRJEB39906, sample SAMEA3182050) | gut metagenome | biome: human; feature: gut; material: Stool; isolation source: human stools | place: Canada | collected 2012-02-22 ... | reverse complement strand
ATGCTAAAAAGCGGTGCAAAGGTATTGATTTTTGCGCACATTACAAAGTAAAACTGCAGGAAATGTTAAAAATAACACTCCTGCAGTCATTATTTTGTCAATATTCAGCTTAAAAATCGCATTTCCAGCGTTTAAGGAACGCCTGCGACTTGTGAATCTCCTTGTACATGACGATGTCCTCGCGAATGAAGGGCACTTCGTTACGGTAGGCTTTCAGAAACTTTTCGATGTAGGGCGACGACTTGAGCGGACGACGGAATTCGATGCCCTGAGCCGCATTCATCAGCTCTATCGACAATATCAGCTCAAGATTGTCCATGACCTTGTAAAGCTTGGTGGCTGCATTGGCTCCCATACTCACATGGTCCTCCTGTCCGTTGCTCGACACTATCGAGTCGCTTGATGCAGCGTAGCAGTACATCTTGTTCTGGCTTACCATCGAGGCTGCGGCATATTGCGGAATCATGAATCCGGAGTTGAGTCCCGGTTCGGCTACAAGGAATTCGGGAAGACCTCGGAGCCCCATTATCAATTGAGCCACACGACGCTCCGATATGTTGCCGAGTTCGGCCATGGCTATTGCAAGATAGTCATAGACCAGTGCAAGGGGCTGGCCGTGGAAGTTGCCTCCCGAAATGATGAGGTCTTCGTCGGGGAATATGGTCGGGTTGTCGGTCACTGAGTTGATTTCAGTCAGCAGCACCGATGCGGCGTGCCTTATTGCATCCTTGGTTGCGCCATGTACCTGAGGTATGCAACGGAAGGAGTAGGGGTCCTGTACGTGTTTCTTGGGGCGGTTTATTATTTCGCTTCCTTCAAGGAGATGCCTGAAGTTGTTGCCGGTTTCTATCTGGCCCTTATGGGGACGCATCTGCTGTATGCAGTCCATGAAGGGAGCCAGCAGGCCGTCGTAGGCTTCAAGCGAAATGGCGGCGATGAGGTCGGCTTTCTTGGACAGGCGCATGGCTTTCAGCAGCGCGTAAACGCCGTTTGCGCTCATGAACTGAGTGCCGTTCAGCAAGGCAAGGCCCTCTTTGCTTTTAAGTTTTATGGGCTCCCATCCGAATTCGTCGAGCACGCTTATGGCCTCGCAGCGTTTTCCTTTGTAATATACATCGCCTACGCCGATAAGGGGGAGAAACAGATTGGCGAGAGGGGCGAGGTCGCCCGATGCGCCGAGTGAGCCTCGGTCGTAGACAATGGGCATAACATCGTTGTTGAAGAAGTCGATGATGCGCTGCACTGTTATCAGCTGCACACCGCTATGACCCAATGAAAGCGCATGAGCTTTCAGAAGGAACATGAGCTTCACTATTACATGAGGGATTTCGTTGCCTACACTGCAGGCATGGCTCTTTACGAGGTTTTCCTGGAGAGTGTTGAGCTCGTCAAGGGAGATGTTTTTAGTGCACAGCGACCCGAATCCTGTTGTAATGCCGTAAAGCGGTTCGGTCGATTCTTCGATTTTGCGGTCGAGATAGTTGCGACACTTCTCAATTCTTTCTTTGGCCGCAGACGAGAGTTCAAGTTTGAGATTCTCGTTGATTATGCGTTCAATGTCCTCAAATGTGAGGTCGCCGTTGCCTATCTGAAATATGTTTTTGCTCATTGGTGATTTGTTTATTGGAGATTTTCATTAAGATAGTCAAGCACTCGCTTCTCGATGGCCACAGCTTGGTCATGTAGTGAGGATGCTTCGAGTGCCATAGTTTTTACGTAATCTTCATCCTTGATCGATGAAAGGTTGATGCGCACGTTCATCAATGCTCCAAGAACGGCTGTGCGTGCGCACATGGTCGCTACGCATGCATCAGTGACAGCGTTCTGGTTGCCGGTGCGTGCTATCACTTCAAGTTTGGGCATGATGGAGATTACGCGGCGGGCAACCTGCATCGGCACTTCGGCGGCATATTTCGTAGCCGATTGTATTGCGGCGCTTCTTGTCGATTTTTCCTCGTCGGTGTCCTTGGGTAGCTTGAATGCGTCAAACACGAGGTTGTAAGCATCACTGTCGCGGTCAATGTCGGTTTCGAGTTCGTTACGCACAGGTTCGATTTCGGCAAGCAATGTTGTCATTTCGGCTTCACGGTCGGCATATTTCTTTCGGCCTATCGTGAGGCGGGTCACCATTTCGCCGAGTGCTGCGGCTATGGCTCCGTTAAGGGCCGAGATGCTGCCTCCGCCGGGTACGGGGTCGTTGCCTGCGGTCTTGTTTAGAAAATCTTTTACTGATAGATCGGTCAACATGGTTTATTCAGGTTAATTGTTGTTATATGAAACAATCCGGCCGCGTTTTACAGTCATGATTACTGAGTTCATGCCGGTGTAATAGGGTAGTGTGTAGTGGGTGTCGGAGTCGAGCATCACGAGGTCGCCGAGTTTGCCCGGTTCAAGTGAGCCTATGTATTCGGCTCGGCCTATTGCCGCAGCTCCGTTGAGAGTCAGTGCGGTTATGGCCTCTTCAACCGAGAAGTTCATGTAGATGCATGCGAGGGCGAATGTCAACGGTATTGAGCCGCTGCAGCAGCTTCCGGGGTTAAGGTCGGTGGCCAATGCCACGGCACATCCGGTGTCGATCATTTCGCGTCCGCGGGCGTAGGGCTCGCGCAGCGTGAATGCCGTCAACGGCAGCAGGGTCGCCACCACATCGCTGTGGGCCATCGCCTTTATTCCTTCATCCGATGCGTGAAGCAGGTGATCGGCCGACAATGCGTTCAGCTCGGCCGACAGTTCGGCACCTCCTGTGGTCACTATCTCGTCGGCATGGATTTTTATGCCGTAATCCATGTCGGCGGCTGCCTTGAGCAGTCGTCGTGACTGTTCCACGGTGAAAACTCCGCGTTCGCAGAATATGTCGCAATTTTCGGCGAGATTTTGCTTCTTGACTTCGGGCAGCATCTCACGTATTATGAAATCGATATATTCGTCATGTCGACCGGCATACTCGGGAGGCAGGGCATGTGCGCCGAGATAGGTTGTGGCTATGTCGACTTTGCGTTCGGGATCATCGTTGATTTCGGCCATTACACGCAGTTGTTTCAACTCGGCTTCGCGGTCGAGTCCGTAACCGCTCTTTGCCTCGACTGTCGTGACACCCATGCGGCTCATTATGTCGATGAAGTGACGCGTCTTTTCCACGAGCTGTTCAGTCGATGCCTCGCGGGTTGATTTCATCGTGTTGACTATGCCTCCTCCACGCTCCATTATCGACATGTAACTGTCACCGCGCATTCGCCACATGAATTCTTCAGGACGGAAGCCACCGAACACCAAATGGGTGTGTGAGTCGACAAATCCGGGCAGAACCACTCGACCTTGCGCGTCGATTGCGGTGATGTCGACGTTTTCGCGCACGGGGCCCACATAGTCTATAGTCCCGTCGACTATCGTTATTTCACCGTCGGGTATATGATGGAGCTCGTTCATCGCTTTGCCGTGAAGGGCCTTGCGACCCTTCGGCGTAAGGATGTTGGCGTGGATTATTCGTAATGTCGACATGGGCGTTTATTCCATTATGCGTGCTTCAAGCACCTGTTGCATGGAGAAGTTTTCGAGTCCGAGGTAGTAGGCCGATGTGTCGATGAGTGCAGCCATGGGCACGAGGCCTATTATTTCGCTGCCTACTACGTTTACTCCGTAGCGGCGAGCCTCGAAGCGCACCATCTCCATGGCCTGGTAGAGTGCGGTCTTTGTGTAGTCGGTCATGTTGATCGACACTTGGGTTATGCCGCGCTCCTTAAGTTCCACTCCCATTGCTTTGCAGTAACGCAGACCACCGCCTATGAAGCGTATCTTTTTGGCTATGCCGTGGGCTATCTCAAGGCTCGGAGTATCGAGGTTTATATTGTAGGCTACGAGAGGCATGCGTGCTCCTATGGCTACCGCTCCGGCTGTCGGATGGCGTTCGGCCGGTCCGAAGTCGGGATGCCATTCGGGGAGTTTTATCTTTTCGGCCATGCCTTCAAACTCACCCTTGCGCACTGCCGCAAGATTTTCACGGTGAGGTGCCGAAGCCGATTTCTCATACAGAAATACGGGAAGATTGTAACGCTCGGCAACTGTTGCGCCTACTTCACGTGACAATGCAATTGCATCGTCCATTGTGCAGCCTTTTATGGGAATGAAAGGCACTACATCGGCAGCTCCCATGCGCGGATGCTGGCCTTGGTGATGATTGAGGTCTATAAGCTCGACGGCTATGCCTATGGCTTCGATTACAGCCTCTTTAAGAGCTTCGGGTTGTCCTACTACGGTGACAACGAGTCGGTTGTGGTCAATGTCGTTGCTATAGTCGAGCAGTTTTACCCCTTCTTTGCCACGAAACGGGTTTACAATTTTATCTATCTTTTCAAGGTCGCGCCCTTCGCTGAAGTTAGGCACGCACTCCATTATTTTAGTCCAGCTCATTTTGCGTTTTTGTTTAAATAGTTGTTTACTGTGTTGGTTATCAATTCGTCATCGGCTATGTTCGGGATGGTTATGTGGTAATAGTCACCGTTTTTGTCGTTGAACTCTTGCGATGTGGCCATGGCGTTGGGGTTTCGTGCCCATGAACGGCGGGCAACGCCTCCCATTACATCCCACAGCATTGACGAGCGCAGTATCTCATCGACGCGCTCCGAGCCGTCGCACACCATTCCGAATCCGCCGTTGATGGCCTTGCCTATTCCTACGCCGCCTCCGTTGTGCAGTGCTACAAGACTCATTCCTCGGGCGCAGTTTCCGGCAAAGCACTGTACGGCCATGTCGGCCATTACATTGCTGCCATCCTTGATGTTGGAAGTTTCGCGGAAGGGTGAGTCGGTTCCGCTTACATCGTGGTGGTCGCGTCCAAGCATGATGGGGCCGACTTCGCCGTTGCGTACCATCTCGTTGAATCGAAGCGCTATTTTCATGCGTCCTTCGGCATCCTGGTAAAGGATGCGCGCCTGGGTTCCCACAACAAGCGCATTGCGCTCGGCGTCGCGAATCCATATCCAGTTGTCCATGTCCTGTCCGCGGCGATTGGGGTCAATGCACTCCATTGCGGCGTGGTCGGTCTTTATGAGGTCGCTGTGTTTTCCGCTAAGGCATACCCAGCGGAACGGGCCGTAACCGTAGTCAAACAGCTCGGGACCCATTATGTCCTCAACGTAGGAGGGCCATATAAAACCGTCTTTCTCGTCGATGCCGTTACGTGATATTTCCTTTACTCCGGCGTCGTATATGGCTTTCATGAATGAATTGCCGTAATCGAAGAAGTAGGTGCCGTGCTCTACGAGCTGCTTTATGATGTTGAAGTGACGGTGCAATGAGGCGTTGACAAGACGCTCAAATTCATTGCGGTCGTCACGCAGTAAACGTGTACGCTCCTCAAATGTCACACCTGCCGGACAATATCCGCCTTCGTATACGGCGTGACATGATGTCTGGTCGCTCAGAAGCTCGATGTGAATGTTGTTGTCGAGCGCATATTGCAACAGGTCCACTACATTGCCGTGATAGGCGATTGAGCGCGGCTCCTTTGCTTTCATTGATTCATCGGCAAGGCGATAGGCTTCGGCAAGGTCGTCGGTTACATATTGAACCCATCCTTGATCGTGACGGGTCTTGATGCGCGATGCATCGACTTCGGCGATTATAGCGGTGGCTCCGGCAATTTCGGCTGCTTTGGGCTGTGCGCCGCTCATGCCGCCGAGCCCCGATGATACAAACAGATGTCCGCGCAGATTGCCGTCCTGCGGTACACCGAGTTTCATGCGGCCTGCATTCAGCAGGGTGTTGAATGTCCCGTGTACGATGCCTTGCGGGCCTATGTACATCCATCCGCCGGCAGTCATCTGGCCATAGTTGGCAACTCCCATCTGGGCTGCGACTTCCCAATCCTTTATGTTGTCGAAAAGTCCCACCATCATGGAGTTGGTTATGATTACGCGAGGTGCTTCGGGCTTCGACTTGAAGAGGCCGAGAGGGTGCCCCGACTCGATTACGAGTGTCTGGTCCTGAGTGAGTTCCTCAAGATATTGCTTTATGAGCCGATATTGCATCCAGTTTTGGCACACCTGACCGGTTTCGCCGTAAGTGACGAGCTCGTAAGGATAAAGAGCGATGTCGAAACACAAATTGTTGTCGATCATCACCTGAAATGCCTTGCCTTCGATGCATTTCCCTTTGTACTCATCAATCGGTTTTGCTTTAAGGTCGCCTTGAGGACGGTAACGGTAGCCGTATATCTTGCCTCGGGTAAGAAGCTCTTCCATGAACTCGGGAGCGAGTTGTTGGTGGAGCGATTCAGGAATGTAACGTAACGCGTTCTTTAAGGCTGTTTCGGTTTGCGCTTTTGTAAGTCTGTAGCCTCGGTCGGGTGCTCTTCTTATGCCCGGAACAAATTCGGGATATTCAGGGAGCTGGTCGGATAGTGAAAATTTCATGGGATGATATGGTTAATCTTATAATGCAAACTTACAAATTAATTTTAACACGACCAATAGGGGGATAAAAAAAGAGGTCGTTACGATGTGTAACAACCTCTTGAGTGACTCCTACAGGATTCAAACCTGTAACCTTCTGATCCGTAGTCAGATGCTCTATTCAGTTGAGCTAAGGAGCCTTCCTTGGTTTGCGGTTGCAAAGGTAAGCAACATTTCTGTAATCTCCAAAACTTTTGGGATAAAAATGTGTTGCAGTTTATAAAGTTTTTTGTCCTTACATGGATTCTACCACTACAATGCACTATCAATCAAAACAATGACGGATGACATGGTTTTTAACCGCATCATCCGTCATTGAACTGTAGTTTATGTTAATGCCGTCAGTTAGTATTTAAACGGAGTGTTCTTTACATAGATTTTGAAATCCTTGATTGCCCCGGGAACATCGCTCTCCATTCGCGGGAGATACTGGAATCCTTCGATGCTGTGGGTCGCTCCGAGGTCAATTACTATGGCGTGGGGGAACGGTATTCCGGGAACCGTGCTCCAGTAGGTCGATTCCTGAAGGTCGAATGTCTTGTCGCCCGAGCGGTTCATTCTTGCCACATCCTCGCTGTCGGCATAGTTTACAATCCACGGCTCGCGTGACAGACGCTCGCCGTTGTCGTCCAATACATACATCTCGGCTATGGCGGCGACATCCTTTCCATTGATTGAATTAAGTGCCTCAAGGCAGATGTAGCGACCGGTCACGGGCTTGTCAAATTTCACCTCCTGCCATCCGTTGCCGGGAGCGAAGCTGCCGGTGTAGACCGGAGTTTCCGATGAAAGCACGAGATTCTGTCCCTCTTCGCGGTGGGTGAGAGGTTTCTGGACAAGTAGCTGGTCGAGGAGCGGTTCACGCAATCCTTCCGACTTTGCTTCCTTCGGGCCTATAATGTCGAATACAAGTATTTCATTTTCGCCTTTCTTGAGCCAGCATCCGGGCATATACAAAGTCTGTTGCGGACCTATCTCCCAAATGCGTCCCATGGGATGTCCGTTGACATAGACAAGACCTTTGCCCCATGTTTCAAAATTCAGGAACGTGTCCGACGGTTTCTTGACATTGAATGTTCCGCGATATACACCGCGAGGCAGGCATCCGTTTTCGTCGGGGGTGAAGGTTTCGATAGGATAGAATTCACCAATCGAGGTATAGGTGTCGTAGGTGTCCTCTATATTATATACCTTCCAGTTCTTGAGGTCGCACACAAATCGGTGTCCTTCATTGTCTACGGTTACGGTGACATTGCCGGTTATACCCTTGAAGTCCTTTATTGCGCGGCCGAAGTTGATGCGGCCCATGGCTTCGATTAGTATGTCGAGAGTCGCACCTTTCTTGCATGCCGGAATTGTGAGGGCTTTCTCGCCGTTGCGACGATCGAGCTTGCCGATGAATTTTCCATCGACAAATACCTGAGCGTAGTCATGAGGATCGTTAACGGTAAGAAGTGCCGGTTGCTTGAGTTCGGGAAGTGTAGTGCGGTAAAGGATGCTGCCGAATCCCTGGTCATACTCTTCCATAGTGCGTATCTCGGCATCGCTCTTGGGTTCGGGCAGATTTGAGAATAGCGGTGCTACTTCGGTGAAAGTGAACGACGGTATGGCGATGGGCTTGATGAGCGAGGGCACATCGGCCTGCTTCTTGCCGTCCATGTATTTGGCAAGTGTCTTGCGGAGTTCCCAATATTTGGGAGTAGTCTGTCCCGACTCGCTGATGGGTGCATCGTAGTCGTAGGATGTGACATCGGGAGCGAATCCGGGAGAGTTAGCTCCGGCCCAGTGTCCCCAATTGGTTCCGCCGTGGGTCATGTAGAGGCTGAAGGATATGCCCTTTGAAAGCATCTCGTCGATGCCGGCTATCATGTCGGCGGCAGGACGTGTTTCGTGGTTGGCTCCCCACTTGTCAAACCATCCGCTCCAGAACTCGGAACACATCAACGGACTGTTGGGGCGTACCTCTTTAAGCTTGGCAAACTGCTGGTCGATGTTGGCTCCGGTGCCGAAGTTCATTGTCCATATAAGGTCGTTAAGTCCGTTGTTCAGGAAGTTGGACGACCAGTCACACTGAAACAGGGTGACTTCGTTGCCGAAGTTCTTGCGCAACATGTCACGTATTTCCGAAACATATTGTTTGTCGATGCCGTAGGAACCGTATTCGTTCTCAACCTGAACCATGATTATGGGGCCTCCGTTGGCAATGGTGAGGTCGGATACCTGATTGGCTACGGCCTTCTGGAATTTGTCGACACGTTCAAGGAAATAGGGATCGGATTCGCGAAGGCGTATGTCTTTCTTCTTCAGAAGCCACCAGGGAAGACCGCCCATTTCCCATTCGGCGCATACGTATGGGCCGGGACGCAATATGACCTTCATGTCATTTTGCTCGCAAAGTTTTACGAATTCACGGAGGTCATTTTGTCCGGTAAAGTCAAATTGGTCGGGTTTGGGCTCGTGAGAGTTCCAGAATACATAGAGGCACACTGCATTCATGCCGAGGGCCTTGCACATCTTGATGCGCTGATCCCAGTAGGGCTTTGGTATGCGCGGATAGTGAAGCTCGGCTGCTTTCACTACAAATGGTTCTCCATTGAGCAGGAATGTGCCGTCGCCGGCCTCGAAACGCGGTTGGTCGGCATAGTCGTTCATGCTCCATTGCTCTTTCCATGGAATTGTTATCTTGCCGTTTTCCATCGATAACGGCAGCCACACGTAACGCGAATTTTCAAGGTCGGTCTTGTTCCAACGGTCAAACATGGCTACGTATAAGTCCTTTTTTCCGTAAACGGGCTGAACATAGGAGCTCTGTGCGTAAAATGTCTTGTCGGCGTCGGTTCCTGTACATGGATTGCCTAATACTTTCCACTGTCCCATTATGGAGTCGGCAACAGCAAGTTCGGCTTGATTGGGGTCCCATCCGGTGCAGCCCGATGAAAGCATGTAGTATTTTCCGTCGTGCTTGAAAACGGCAGGAGCTTCGCGGCTTGCTCCGATGAAGTTGCGTGTGAATCGTCCCGAGGGGCGTAGATAGTCGTCGGTCAGTTCACTGATGTATAGCGTAGCGTTGTTTTCGGATGAATATAGCTGGTAGGCTCGTCCGTCATCGTCGACAAACAGTGTCTGGTCGCGGCTCATCGCATTGTTGGGGCGGAAACTGCCAAGGTATTTGAATGGGCCGGTAGGGGAATCGCTGACGGCAACACCTGCTGCGGCCTTGCTGTAGTCGGCGCTTTCGACATGAGCCCACATTACGAATTTGCCCGTCTTTGCGTTGTAGATTACCTTGGGACGCTCAAGGACTTTGCTCGGGTGCAGATCGCTGCTTGCATCTTCCTCGGCAGGAAGAACTATCCCCTCAAAGGTCCAGTTTACCATGTCGGGTGACGAATAGCAGCTCACACCTGTCACATCGGTGCGGTAACATTCCCATGTCGCCCAGTCGGGCAATACGGTTTTGCCTTTCTTGTATTCACCATACCAGTAATATTTGCCGTTATGATAAAGAATACCACCGCCATGAGCATTGATTGGATTTCCGTCGGTGTCGTTCCACACTTCACCCGGGACAATGACATTGTTTTCTATCGGCTTGGCTTCAGTGGCTGATGCACCTAACAGCAGGCTTGCTATTATAGCCAAGTTGCAAAAGAACTTTTTCATGCTTAGAGGTTATTTAATGTTTGGTAAATAAATTATCTTGACATCATGTACACAACGTGACAACGATTGCGTTTATGGATTCACAAAGATAATAATAAATTTGAAAATCACCGAATTGACTTGTCGGCAAAATATTTGTGAATGAAATAAAAAGGGCTGCCCGAAAATCATCGGACAGTCCTCACA
>ERZ1504397.304-NODE-304-length-11902-cov-4.228159_pt1 | contig 11902 bp, 10 predicted proteins | sample MGYA00574837_ERZ1504397 | MGnify/ENA primary metagenome ERZ1504397 (study PRJEB39906, sample SAMEA3182050) | gut metagenome | biome: human; feature: gut; material: Stool; isolation source: human stools | place: Canada | collected 2012-02-22 ... | reverse complement strand
TCGTCGGCAGCGTCAGATGTGTATAAGAGACAGGATAAATATCATATACGCACTCATGTCGAACCCTCGTTTTCGTATAACAGCAAGGAGTAGAGTTGTAAAATATATAAATGGAAAATATAACATTATTTGAGATGGATTTTATTGTTGCTTGATTCCTAATAAGCAATGAAAACGATGTACATATTGGAGCTTTTTTGTGAATAAATATCCTAATAGAATGATGATTAATAAGAACAGATAGGCTCCTTCCATAAATTATCGGTTAAGATTGTTGAGTATCTGATTGATTTTACTCGGATTCCCATAGATGCAGGGTGAATCGTAAGGACGGTCGGGAAATGCACCGTATTCCAATTTGATTTTCAAACCATGTTCTTGGATGAATTGTTCTACGCGCTCGGCCAGGCTTATGGGCTGACCTGTGCAGCAATTTATGATACCGGTAACTTCGCGTTGCATAATGACGGCACTGATTATTTCCGCCAACTTGTCCACGGTAATAAAGTCGTATTTGTTTTTTCCCGTAGTGAATGGAAATGTTTCTCTTCCTTCTTCGGCCGCGAGGAGTAACTTGCAGAAAATGGAGTTGTTCTTTTTATCATCGCCGAGAATATAATATCCCCGTAGCCACTGTAAAATACAGCCTTTTTGCTGGGTGTATTGTATCATACAACGGCGGAGAGCATCTTTGGCGATGCCATACATGGAAAGAGGGTTGCAGGGTGTATTTTCGTCAATTGCCCCTTCCCAGTAGCCTATTTCGTGCATTGTTCCCATAACAGCGAGCTGAGGTAATCCGTCATCGATTATTCGAGTAAGGAATCGGTAATGGGCTGATAGATCTCCCAGGTGAGTTGAGGCATTGTGTACGAATCCATTGCGCCAAGCCAGATGTAGACATACGTCCGGGGTTCCTAATAATGTATATATGTTTGTATCGGGAAGGGTGAAAAGGTCGATGTTTTTCCGTTCGGCGCGTTTGTCTACTTCGTCGGTATTAAGATCACATGCTATGACTTGGATTCCTTTATCAAGTAATGTTTTTACTATATGAAGACCTATATATCCGTTGGCTCCGGTTACTAATATTTTCATTTTGAAGGAAGATTAAAATGATCGGGGACATTTTTTCTTTATAATGATAATTTATATCGATCGGGTCTTTGATTTTTTTGAGGAAATCGGAGTCAATATCGTTTGGAGAGGTGAATGTAGAGATATATTCCAGATTGAAAAACGGTTCATTTTTGATATGCGGGTTGTTGGTCAAAAGTTTTTTTCCAAGGCAGACCGCTTCGCAAGCTCTTTGTGTAAAGCCGATGCCATTTTTTTGCATTACTTCCAAGATACAATGGGTGTGGAAGATGTATTGCAAGTTTTCTTCATAAGGGATCGACTTATTTAAATAAGTTATTTCATCCTTATATTTCTGGTCCTGAATATCGACGCCGGCTAATAGCAGATTGGGTTTTAAGTTGTTGTCTTTGAGAATTGTGTATATTTTGAAAATATCATTTAATCTATTTTTGGCTTTGGCCAACATATAGACGTCGCTATAGGGCATTTTTTTTATTTTTCCGTGATAGGATGAGTACACCAATGGGTGATAGATGAATCCGTATGTTGCACAATCTCCTGGATCGAAGGACAGAACCAAGTCGAATTGCTTCTTTAAATTGTTGCAATAGAATGGATGAGTGCTTGCCAGATCTTGTAAAATGCATACGAGTTTTGCATTGGGAAATTTTTCTCTTAAGTATGTTGTAATACCTACGTCCTGTTTGATCCAATTCATAAATACGATGAAACAGAACGGTTTTGAAACTGGAAACCTATGTTTGAAATAAGAATCGTTCCAAGCTGTTTTGAACGGTAATTTGACCAAACGGTTGATTGTGGGGTTAAAATGAATCCTATATAATAACCCTTTTAATGAGTTGATAGGGGGATATGGCCCTGGAATGTACTGTACGTTGTTGAATTGATAGAGATCAGAATACGAAAATTTATACAGATCCCAATCTGATCCCAATATCACATAGTTGTATTTATCCATTTTGAACAGAGATAAATTTTTGGTAGTAATAGATCAATGTGGTACAGTATATTATGGAGCATAATACATTAGTTAATAATGCCCCTTCGGTATTAAAGAGATAGACAAATGTCGTATAGCCGAATATTTTGAATACTCCATTGGCAATGCTGCTGTTTCGAATGGCTTTACCTTGTCCATGAGAACCCAGATAGCGATTGATCATATCTCCGAATCCATGGATACTGAATCCTGCCGCTAACCATACTGCATAATTACCGACGCTATGGTATTCTTCGGAATAAAGGAATGCTATTAGCGGTTTGATGAGTAAGATAAACAGGATACAAGTACCGACAGTAAGCAGAATGGAATTTTTGAGAACTTTGGAGGGAATACGTGGTTGTGTTGCAAATTGTTTGAAATAGGTGGTGCCAATGATGGCAGGAAGAGTTGATAGTGGTGTAGTTACGGTCAGTGCTAAAGTGTAGAACCCAACTTCAGTATTGTCTTCGTTGAATACTCCTAATGTGATTCCTGCCAGGTAATTGGATGCTACCATAAATAATGATCCTATGTATAATTGTAGTCCGTATTTATGATTTTCGTCATTGAGTTCTGTAAATATGTGTTTTACGTTGGATATCTTAGGATGAGCGGAGAGGATGATAATTAAAAGTACTGCAGAATAGATTCCCCATTGAATAGATATCACCGATTCCGGATCAGCTCCCCATTGCTGATAAACAAAGACGGCTGTAAGAATATACAGGAGTGTCGGCAACAAGCGTGCTATGGATAAACGTCCTATGTGGTTGTCTCCTTGTGAAACGGTATTGATATAGTTGAGAAGTAGAGGGTAGTAACATACGGGAATCGAAATTAAAAATAGTTGTGCTATGGCGGGATTAGCGGGACTATGGGCAAAATAACATACTAACATGGAAAGGCTCAATACGATACAAGCCATGATGAGTATGAGTAGCATTGTTCCCCGGATTGTACGGGACCGCAATTCATTATTACTCAATGCCAGCAATCGGCTGCCGGACAGGAAATACCCGAATAGCAGCAGCGAAGCGATGAAGTTGATGATGTTTTGTACGTATCTCACGTCGCCATAATCTGCCGGAGATAAAAAACGGGTGTTGATTATCGAGGCGACGACGCCCAGTAGAACGCCCGACAGGGTCGAGGCATAGAGTATGACGACTTGTTTTGTCTGTTTCGTGAATTTCATGGAACCGATTGGGAACTATCGCGGCGTCTTTTGATGATCTGAGCGGGAATACCGCTGCAGATGCAATTATCGGGAATATCCCGGAATACGACGGAGTTGGGCTGTATAGCTACATTGTCGCCTATTTTACATTTTCCGGTTATCTTGACACCGGGACTTAATAATACGTTGTTGCCGATGATAGGGCGGTTGTCCGGCGTCTTATTTAATCCGATGACGACACCGCTGTTTATCTGGCAATTACATCCCATTGACAGACAATTTACTATTACTCCCCCCCCCTTGAATGCGGGATGCGCAGGCCGGGGCCGACCATATTCAGGCCGATTGCGATTTGGTATTTACCTCCGCGACGGGAAAGTCGGATTTTCCAATAGCAGGCCAGTAGCCGGTGCCAAAGATTCGCTCGTGTATTGTGGTAATATTCGCAATGTCTCAATGCGGTCAGATAATGGAAGGCAATACAGGACTCCGATTTCATGAATAGTCCGAGCCTGTATTTCAGAAAGCCGATCGATCCGATATTGCGCTGCCGGTCGGCTCGAATATAATTTTCGAGGTCTTTTCGGGAGTTAATCATTGTTGCCTGTTGTTTGTTGTTTTTCGTACCATTGGGCGAAAATAGCGATCCCTTCCGCCAGAGAAACCTGCGGCCGATAGCCGAAATCGCGTTCGAGTTTTGTCGTGTCGGCGTAGGTCGTGTATACATCTCCCTGTTGCATGGGCATCATTTGCAGTTGGGCGTTCTTGCCGAGGGCCTGTTCGAGCGTATGGATGAAATTCATCAGTTGAACGGGATGTCCGCATCCGATGTTATAGACTTCGGCCGGAATAGGACGGTCTTGTGTCGGGGCCGGGGCTTTGCCGATGACGCGGACCATCCCTTCGATGATGTCGTCGATATAGGTGAAGTCGCGTGAAAGATTGCCGTGATTGAATACTTTGATCGGTCGCCCCTCCCGGATGGCTCCGGCGAATAGCATGGGGGCCATATCGGGACGTCCCCAGGGGCCATATACCGTGAAAAACCGTAAACCGGTGGTCGGAATTCCGTACAATCCGGAATAGACGTGCGCCATCAGTTCGTTCGATTTTTTCGTGGCAGCATAGAGGGATACGGGGTTATCTACCCGGTCTTCCTCCGAAAAGGGTGTTTTCGTATTGCCGCCGTAAACCGAACTTGAGGAGGCGTAAACGAAATGCCGGACCGGATTGTGTCGCACGCACTCGAGCAGGTTGAGGAATCCCACGATGTTGCTGTCAATGTAGGCATAGGGGTTTTCGATCGAATAGCGTACGCCGGCCTGTGCCGCCAGATTGACGACGGCATCGAATTTTTCAGTTCCGAACAGGTTTTGCAGGGCCTGTCGGTCTTCGAGGTGCATTTGGATGAACCTGTAAGCGGGATAACGATCGCTCTGCACCGGTTGTCCTTTCGCAACGAGATTCCGGTGAATGCCTGCCGTTTCGAGCCGGGCGTATTTGAGCCGGACATCGTAATAGTCATTGATAGAATCTATGCCGACGACCTGATTGCCCGCTTCGAGCAATCGTTTGGATAGGTGGTAGCCGATGAATCCGGCAGAACCGGTCACTAATATTTTCATGGTTTTCGAACTTTTTACCGGCCTTACGATTTTCAGTTTTAGGCTGTATGTTCAAAAATCGACCTTCTATATTTTACGGTACAGGAGGCCGAAATTTCGAAAAAACGGATTGTGACTTCTCGTCGTTCGAAAGCTATTTGCCGATCGCCGCGTATTCGAATCCTTCGGCAATCACTTCGTCCTTGCTGTAAATGTTGCGCCCGTCCACCAATACCGGTTGTTTCATAACCCGTTTGATGACCGACCAGGAGGGAATTCGGAACTCCTTCCATTCGGTCAATACCGCCAGAGCGTCGGCGTCGATCACCACATCGTACATATCTTTGCAATAGACGACCCGGTCCCCGATTCGGCGGCGGCATTCGTCCATCGCTACCGGGTCATATACCTTCACGGAGGCTCCCGCTTCGAGCAGCTTTTCGATAACGACCAGAGCCGGTGCTTCGCGCATATCATCCGTTTCGGGCTTGAAGGCCAGGCCCCACAAGGCGATCGTCTTGCCCCGGAGTGTTCCGAGCTTATCTTGCAGTTTCTTGACTACGATCTCTTTCTGTCGTTCGTTGACCGCTTCGACCGCTTCGATCACTCCCATCGTATAGCCGTATTCGCGGGCGGTACGGGCCAGGGCCTTGACATCTTTCGGGAAGCAGGAGCCGCCGTATCCGCAGCCCGGATAGAGGAATTTCGAACCGATGCGGGTGTCTGCGCCGATACCTTTCCGTACCATATCGACATTCGCTCCTACCAGATCGCACAGGTTGGCGATGTCGTTCATGAAGGAGATGCGTGTAGCCAGCATGGCATTGGCCGCGTATTTGGTCATCTCGGCCGAGGGAATGTCCATGAAGTAGAGCCGGTAGTTGTTCATTTGGAACGGACGGTAAAGCCGTTCCATGACCTTTTTTGCCCGGTCGCTCTCTACGCCGACGACCACACGATCGGGCGACATGAAGTCCTTGATCGCTGCGCCTTCCTTGAGAAATTCGGGGTTCGAAGCCACTTCGAAGTCGATTTGCTCGTCGCGTTTGGTCAGCTCTTCCTCGATGACGGCCTTGACTTTTTTGGCCGTACCTACCGGTACGGTGGACTTGGTGACCAGAATCGTGTATTTTTTGATGTTCCGGCCGAATGTCCGAGCTACTTCGAGTACGTATTGCAGGTCGGCCGAACCGTCTTCGTCCGGCGGCGTGCCTACGGCCGAGAAAACGACTTCGACGTTGTCGAGGCAGGTGGTCAGGTCCGTGGTGAAATGGAGCCGGCCCGCTTCGACGTTCCGTTTTACCAGGTCGTCCAGTCCCGGTTCATAGATAGGGATTTCACCGTTTAACAAGCACTTGACTTTTTCCGGATCTATGTCCACGCAGGTGACATCGATTCCCATTTCGGCAAAACAGGCTCCCGATACGAGACCCACGTAGCCTGTGCCGACGATTGCTATATTCATTGATTTTGTTTTTTAGATTTATTGATGTTTGCAAAAGGGGGGTGTCTTGTGTGACAGAATTATGCACTGCCGGACTTACTACCGGTTTTTATACATGGATTCGTAGTATTTCTCGTATTCGCCCGAGGTGATATGGTCCATCCACTCCTGGTTTTCGAGGTACCAGCGCACGGTTTTTTCGATGCCCTCCTCGAATTGCAGCGAGGGTTCCCAGCCCAGCTCGTTTTTCAGTTTGCGCGAATCGATGGCATACCGCAGGTCGTGCCCCGCACGGTCGGTGACGTAGGTGATGAGCTTCTCGCTCTCGCCTTCGGGGTTGCCCAGCAGCCGATCGACGGTGCGGACGATGACTTTAATCAGGTCGATGTTCTTCCATTCGTTGAATCCGCCGATATTGTAGGTTTCGGCGATGCGGCCTTTGTGGAAGATCAGGTCGATGGCGCGGGCGTGGTCTTCGACGTAGAGCCAGTCGCGGACATTCTCGCCCTTGCCATAGACAGGCAGCGGCCGGCCGTGGCGGATGTTGTTGATGAACAGCGGGATCAGCTTTTCGGGAAATTGATAGGGCCCGTAGTTGTTCGAGCAGTTGGTTACGATCGTCGGCAGACCGTAGGTGTCGTGGTAGGCCCGCACGAAATGGTCGGACGAGGCTTTGGCCGCCGAATAGGGGGAGTGGGGATCGTAGCGGGTTTCCTCTGTGAAGAGCGTGCCGTCGAATTGCAGCGCACCATATACTTCGTCGGTCGAAATATGATAGAAGCGTTTCCCCTTCCAGTTGCCGTTCCATTGTTCCTTGGCTGCCTGCAACAGGGAAAGCGTGCCCATGACATTGGTGCGGGCGAAGATGAACGGATCCTTGATCGAACGATCGACGTGGCTTTCGGCGGCCAGGTGGATCACTCCGTCGATATCGTACTTGCGGAACACCTCGCGGATGGTGTCGTAGTCGCAGATGTCGGCCTTGACGAAGGTGTAATTCGGGGCATTTTCGATGTCCCGTAGGTTGGCCAGATTGCCGGCATAGGTCAGTTTATCGAGATTGACGATCCGATAGTCGGGATATTTGTTTACGAAGAGCCGCACCACATGCGAGCCGATGAACCCGGCGCCGCCGGTAATGAGGATGTTGCGTTTCATGTATTTGCTTTTTTTGTTTTTATTTCTCGTTGTTCGGGATGATCCCGGCGGTTCGCTTCGGCTTACCGGAGGGTTGCCATACAGCGTACGAGCGAATCCCGCCAGTGGGGGATGTCGATTCCGAATGTCGTTTTGATTTTGGTCTTGTCGAGTACCGAAAAATTCGGTCGTTGCACCTTGGACGGAAATTCCGCAGAGTGGCAGGGACGGATCTTACAGGAGGAGGTATGGCCTGCCAGCGCGGCGATTTCATGGGCGAAATCGTACCAGGAGCAGACTCCTTCGTTCGAGAAGTGGTAGAAGCCCTCCCGTCCGGCATAGTCGCCGGATTCGATGCGGTCGAAGATCACGCGGGCCAGGTCGGCGGCGCAGGTCGGAGTTCCCACCTGATCGAAAACGACCTGTAATTCCGGTTTGTCGGCCGTAAGCTGCAACATGGTTTTCAGGAAATTCCTGCCGTAGGGCGAATAGAGCCAGGCGGTGCGGAAAACCAGATGTTTGCACCCCGAAGCCACGATCGCCTCTTCCCCTGCGAGTTTGGTTTTGCCGTACATGCCCAGCGGGGCGGTGGGATCCTCCTCCCGGAACGGAGTGTTTCCCACGCCGCCGAACACGTAGTCGGTCGAGATGTGAAACAGCGTGGCGTCGCACGCTTTGGCGGCTTCGGCCAGGTTCCGCACGGCTTCGTGGTTGATTCGGTCGGCCGTTTCGGCCTCCTCTTCCGCTTTATCTACATTGGTGTAGGCGGCACAATTGACGATCGCGTCGATCCGCTCGTTTTCGACGAACCGTCGTACGGTGTTCGCATCGGTGATGTCCAGGTCGGCGACGTCGGTAAAGAAATAGCGGTGCCGCGAAGCTGCGCCGAGCGTGCGCATTTCGCGGCCCAACTGTCCGTCGGCACCGGTTACGAGTATGTTATGCATAGTAGTCGATTCCATAGTCGAAAAGTTCGTCGGCATCTTTGAGGCGGGGATGTGCCCGGTCTTTGGGCGAGAGGATCGCCTCTTCTGCGGGGAGTTGCCAGTCGATCCCCAGGTCGGGGTCGTTCCAGGCAATCGCTCCTTCGGACTGGGGCGCGTAGAAGTTATCGCATTTGTATTGGAAGACGGCCTCGTCGCTCAATACGGAAAAACCGTGTGCGAATCCGCGCGGTACGAAGAGCTGGCGGTGATTCTCGGCGGTCAGTTCGACGGCGACGTGTTTGCCGAACGTGGGCGATCCGCGCCGTATATCGACGGCGACGTCCAGAACCCGACCCTGAACGACCCGCACCAGTTTGGATTGGGCTGCGGCCCCCTTTTGGAAATGGAGTCCGCGCAGTACGCCCCTGCGGGATTTGGATTCGTTGTCTTGCACGAAGCGTACGGGCCGGACGGCCTGGTCGAACTGTTGCTGGGAGTAGCTTTCGAAGAAATAGCCGCGGTCGTCGCCGAACACCTGCGGCTCGATGATAACCACGTCCTTGATTGCGGTGGCAATGACTTTCATTATTTTTGTTCGCGTTTTAATTCGTCGATTACTTTGAGCAGGTATTGTCCGTATTGGTTTTTAATCATCGGCTGTGCCAACGCCCGCATCTTCTCCTCCGAGATCCAGCCCATGCGGTAGGCGATGCCTTCCAGACAGGCGATCTTCAGCCCCTGGCGCTTTTCGATCACCTCGACGAAAATCGAGGCCTGGGCCAGCGAGTCGTGCGTGCCCGTATCGAGCCATGCGAAGCCGCGTCCGAGGGTCTGGACTTTCAGTTGGCTGTCTTGCAGAAAGACTTGATTTACAGTCGTGATTTCCAGTTCGCCTCGGGCCGAAGGTTTGATCTTTTTAGCCACATCGACCACTTTGTTGGGATAGAAGTAGAGTCCCACTACTGCATAGTTGGATTTGGGATTGGCCGGCTTTTCCTCGATCGAAAGGCAGTTGCCGTTTCCGTCGAATTCCGCCACGCCGTAACGCTCCGGATCATCGACCCAGTAGCCGAATACGGTGGCCTTGTCCTCCTCTTCGGCCGTGCGGACCGCTTCCCGGAGCATCGTCGAGAAACCCGAGCCGTGGAAGATGTTGTCGCCCAGAACCAGACAGGCGGAATCGCTGCCGATGAACTTCTCGCCGATCAGGAACGCCTGGGCCAGTCCGTCGGGCGAAGGCTGTTCGGCATATTCGAACCGTACGCCGTAATCCGATCCGTCGCCCAACAGACGCCGGAAAGCCGGAAGGTCAGCCGGCGTGGAAATGATGAGAATATCGCGTATTCCGGCCAGCATCAGGACGGAGATGGGGTAGTAAACCATCGGTTTGTCGTAGATCGGGAGCAGTTGTTTGCTAACACCCTTGGTGATCGGGTATAAACGGGTGCCGGAGCCTCCGGCCAGTACGATTCCTTTCATGGTTATTGAGGATAGTGATGATTTATGTTTTATGCGGGCTGCACTTTGTCGAAGCGTTCGAATTCGGAGTTTTTCGATTTGAATTCCGGGACGATCTTTTTCATCAGGCAGACCGTATCCGGGACGTTTACCATTCTTGCGAATTGCTCGAGCTGCCCGGTCGCAGCGCAGGCTTCGGCGTAGTCGTATTCGCGCACTTTGGCGATACGTATCCGGTCGTGTGTCGTGGGGATCGTATTTTCGGTGTTCGAGAGTACCTCCTCGTACAGTTTTTCACCCGGACGCAGTCCCGTGTATTCGATCTTGATCTCTTCGCCGGGTTCGTATCCGGCCAGTTCGATCATGCGTTTGGCCAGGTCGGCGATTTTCACCGATTTACCCATATCGAAAACGCAGATTTGATTGCCTGTGGAGATCGTTGCGGCTTCCATGACCAGCTGGCAGGCCTCGGGAATGGTCATGAAGAAGCGGGTGATGTCCGGATGGGTGACCGTCACCGGTCCGCCTTTGGCGATCTGTTCGCGGAAACGCGGGATTACCGAGCCGTTCGAGCCGAGGACGTTTCCGAAACGGGTGGTTACGAACTTCGTGGCCCCCTCGATCGTTCCCTGCTCGATGGCCAGCCCGAGCGACTGTACGTAAATTTCGGCCAGGCGTTTGGTACAGCCCATGATATTGGTGGGATTCACGGCCTTGTCGGTCGAGATCATCACCATCTTTTCGACGTTGTACTCCAAGCATTTCAGAGCGACGTTGCGTGTGCCGATGACATTGACCAGCACTGCTTCGCAGGGATTTTCCTCCATCAGGGGGACGTGTTTGTAAGCGGCGGCGTGAAATACGACTTGGGGATGGAACGTGCGGAAAGCGAAATCCAACCGATTGGGCAGCCGGATGTCTCCGATCACAGGGACGAATTCCAGCTTCGGGAAGCGCTCTTCGAGTTCGAGCCGCAGGTTGTGCATCGGAGTTTCGGCATTGTCGAACAGGATCAGTTTTTTGATCCCGAACGATGCCAGTTGGCGGCACAGCTCCGAGCCGATCGAACCGGCAGCGCCCGTGACCATAACGGTTTTCTCTCGGAAATTGGCTCGGATTTCGTCCAGTGAAATCTTGATTTCGGGGCGCCCCAGCAGATCTTCGATCTTGATTTCGCGGATCGACTGCCGCATGATCTTGCCGTCGATGACCTCGTCGATCGGCGGTGCGATCAGGATTTTCAGATTGCTTTCGACGCAGTAGCGGATCAGGCGCTCCTGCTCGGTCTGTGCCTCTTCGTTGGTCGGGAATAGCACGGCATCGATGTCGTACCGTTGCCGGAGGTATCGAATGCTGTATTCATTTTCGAAATAATAGACCGGACACTCCGCGATGGTGTGGTTTTTCATTCTCCGGCCGAAAGTCAGGAACCCTACGACCTTGTAATGCGGAGAACTTTGCAAGCGGGTGACCAGCGATACCGATTTTTCGCTTAATCCGTAAACCAACACCAACTGGCGCTGTTTGCGGGATTTCAGGTTGTTTTTGACCAGGTCGTACACGATAATCATCGCTACCCGGATCAGGATCAGACCGCAAAGGGTCAGCAGCAGATCGAACAGCAGCAGAGCCAGCATATGCATACCGAACAGCGGTGTAGGCGGGTAGAGCAGAATGGTCAGCCCCAACAGGAGCTCCTTGCCGATGACCGCCACGACGAATTTTGCGATTTCCCGCAGCGTGGAGTGGCGGATGACGGAGTGATAGGTTTTCAGCAGATAGAAGGTGACGAACGAATAAACGACCGAACAACAAAGCCATAACAGGGTGTAATCCGAGATATTGAGGTGCAGCAGCAGCTTCACCGACACCAGTGCGCATAAGGAGGCTAACCCCGATACCGCCAGGTCGATCGCAAGGATCAATCTGGTGTTCAGATAGCGTTCCAGGTGTAATTTTTCTATCAAACGGTACATAATGTTATAATAAAATATAACGCAAGAGACTTAATCTTGTTTTAGCTCCTGCCGGATATGTTATCATTTTTCGACTTTCAAAGCGCTCTCCGGTGGC
>ERZ1504397.265-NODE-265-length-13641-cov-2.720595_pt1 | contig 13641 bp, 5 predicted proteins | sample MGYA00574837_ERZ1504397 | MGnify/ENA primary metagenome ERZ1504397 (study PRJEB39906, sample SAMEA3182050) | gut metagenome | biome: human; feature: gut; material: Stool; isolation source: human stools | place: Canada | collected 2012-02-22 ... | reverse complement strand
GGATGAAGACCCGCAATATACGATAAATACAAAAACTCAGTTTAGTACTGTGGAAAATGCCAAACAGGCTTTGATGGGATGTTACGGATATATGTCGGCTGATAATGCTTATGGCCAGGCATGGCAGGAAGTAACATTTGGATATTGTGGTTTTGGATGGTCACAAACAAATGGCAGTTCTACAGATTTATTGGTCTCTATGGACGGAGGAATTGATGAAACTATAAACACAATGGCGTGGAGAGGGATGTATAAAGTGATTGGTGAAACAAATGCATTCATTGCCAATATTGCCGATAGTCCGTTAGAATCGGCTGATAAATTGCCAATGGAAGCGGCTGCTCGTTTTTTGCGTGCATTGGCTTATTACAATTTGGCAGTTACCTATGGAGATGTACCTTTAAAGACCACTCCCTCTGCTCATGACGGAGTAGCTGTTCCTCGTTCTCCTAAAAATGAGGTCTTTGAATTGGTACGTACTGACTGGGAGTTCGCTTATGAGAATTTACCGGAAAAAGATGATGACGGTTTTGCAACGAAGTGGGCAGCGAAAGCGTATCTAGGAAAACTTTATCATACTTTGGGCTGTCAGGGTGATAATACGGCTTGGGAGAAGGCGAAAGCGTGTTTTGATGAGGTAATGCCTAAATACCGGCTGGCGGATAAATTCAGTGATTTGTTTGTTGATTATGTACAAGGTTCTCCGGAATCTATTTTTCAATTGAATTTTGCACTTGCAGGTTCTACCACCCGTAACCGGGGTAGCTGGCTGGTCGCTCCTAATGGCTCTTGTAATGGGCAGGCTTGGGACCGCATACGTGCTTCAAAAGCTTTGTATGATTATTTTTGGGCTACTTATCCCGGTGATCCACGTATTGAAAGCACATTCCTGACTTATTGGAAGTCTTATGCCGGAGTAGGAAAAGGTGAGAAACCTAAAGAGGAGCCTATAGCTTCGGCACGCGATACTGTATATGCATATCCTTATTTTACATATACCATTGGAGGAGAAGAAAAACCTGCCGGATGGAAGAAACCCAAGTTGTATGTAGGACGGATTCCTTACGAGAAATTAGCTGATCCGGCTAGTCCGAAAGCTGAAGAACTTTATGCTATGATTGCCGATACGGCTACTGCGACTCCCGCTGAAAAAGGGTATTTGAAAGGCTTGTTGTCTTTGTTGGAAAATGCGACAAAAAAGCCATCTACCAATACAAAGTCATGGCCCTATTTCAAGAAACCGTGGGATCCTGAGCAGAGTGGTAATAACAGTCATAAGAATTTAATTTTGTATCGTTATGCAGATATGTTACTGATGGCAGCGGATGCATATAATGAATTGGGGCAGACTGATAAGGCGATAACATTTGCCAATGAGGTGCTGAAGAGAGCGCGTCAATCAGGAAACGCGTCTCAGCCGGCTGACTGGAGGAGTGGCTTGTCTAAAGAACAAGTGCGTGAGAAAATTTATTTTGAACGTATTTTTGAAGGTGCCGGTGAACCGGAAATGTATCAGAAAATGCGTTTACGCGGCACAGAGTTTCTGAAAAAAGCTTTTGAGGTCAACAATGGGCATGGAATTATTCAAGAATCAGTGGCCAATAATCCTAAACGGAACGGCAATTGGGGAGAACGTATTTTTAATGATGGAAATTTGAATGATGAAAATTTCTTGAAGAAAAATTTATTGCTCCCGGTTCCGAAAGATGAGATAGACACCAATTCAGCTCTTGACTATAGTGACAATAATTATGGTTATACTAATTAAGGAAATATGATAGAACGCTTTATTCAATAGGTCTTTATTGGATTTTTCCGGATGCAGGGCGCACCTGCGCCTTGCATCTGTTTTTTTCTTGTCTGTAACCTGTTTCTGGACATTCTCAGATATAAAATAGTCATTTCCAGACAAGAAACAATAATATAACTTGTATCTTTGCGGATGTTAATTCTTTGCTTATTTAAATTTATGAATATGAACAACCTACAATCAGGATTATTTTTTTCTTTGACCGGCATTACTGCTGTGGCATCTCTGTCATCATGCGCTTCACAAAAGAAAACTGAGGAGCAGAAACCTTACAACATCGTGTATATAATGACCGATGACCATACTGCCCAGATGATGAGTTGCTATGACAAGCGTTATATGGAAACGCCCAACCTTGACCGCATTGCTAATGATGGAGTGCGTTTTACAAATAGTTTTGTGGCCAATTCATTGAGTGGTCCCAGCCGTGCCTGCATGATTACCGGCAAGCATAGTTGTGCTAATAAATTCTATGATAATACCACTTGTATATTTGATGGTTCGCAACAGACTTTTCCGAAGCTGCTGCAACAGGCCGGATACCAGACCGCCCTTATCGGAAAATGGCACTTAGAGAGTTTGCCCACAGGTTTCAATTATTGGGAGATTGTACCCGGACAAGGTGATTATTATAATCCGGATTTTATTACGCAAGACAATGACACCATTCAAAAACATGGGTATCTTACGAACCTTATTACTGATGATGCTATCGACTGGATAGAGAATAAACGCAACCCGGAGAAACCTTTCTGTCTTTTGATACATCACAAGGCAATTCACCGTAACTGGCTGGCAGATACTTGTAACTTGTCTTTGTATGAAGATAAAACTTTTCCGTTGCCCGATAATTTCTTTGATGATTATGAAGGACGCCCTGCGGCAGCGGCACAGGAAATGAGCATCGTGAAGGATATGGATATGATTTATGACCTTAAGATGCTTCGCCCCGATAAACAAACCCGTTTGAAGGCTCTTTATGAAAATTATATCGGACGTATGGATGAGGGGCAGCGTGCGGCATGGGATAAGTTTTATGGTCCCATTATTGATGACTTTTATAAAAAGAATCCTCAGGGTAAAGAACTGGCCGATTGGAAGTTCCAGCGCTATATGCGTGACTATATGAAAACAGTGAAATCGTTGGATGATAATGTAGGCCGTGTACTGGATTATCTGAAAGAAAAGAATATGCTGGACAATACCTTGGTGGTTTATACTTCAGACCAAGGCTTCTATATGGGAGAACATGGTTGGTTTGACAAACGCTTTATGTACGAAGAATCCATGCATACTCCGCTTATAATGCGGTTGCCCAAAGGTTTCGACCGGAAAGGTGATATTACAGAATTAGTGCAAAACATAGATTATGCACCTACTTTTCTGGAATTGGCAGGTGCTCCTGTTCCTGAAGATATCCAAGGTGTTTCGTTGCTTCCACTGTTGAAAGGAGAAAAACCTGTTGATTGGCGCAAATCATTGTATTATCATTTTTATGAATATCCGGCAGAACATATGGTGAAACGTCACTATGGTGTACGTACAGAGCGTTATAAATTAATTCATTTCTATAATGATATTGATGTATGGGAATTGTATGATTTACAGGCAGACCCTACGGAAATGCACAATCTTTATGGTCAGAAAGAATATGAATCGGTTGTGACGGAGCTGAAGGCTGAATTGGCAAGATTGCAGGAGCAGTATAATGATCCGGTACGCTTTTCACCCGATAGAGACAAAGAATAAGAAAAATAGCATATATCATGAAATACGCTTGTTTGATTTTGCTATGGTCGTTATTTGCGACTATGGCCTTACCTGTTGACAACCTAATCCAATCTATATCTATTGTTCCCTGCCCGGAGAGTATTACTCCGGGTACAGGTTATTTTACTTTCTCCGGAAAAACAGACTTTACGGTAGAAAATGAGGAGCAGGCAGAGGTTGCACGCTGTTTCTCTGCTCTTTTTACCCAGGCGGCCGGATTTACTCCTTGTGTGAAGGTTGGAGAAAAGAAGGGAAAAATCAGTTTCCTTACCGATGACGCATTAAAGAGTGAGGCGTATCATCTGGAAATAACTCCCAGGCAGATAATAGTTAAAGCTTCAGATACAAAAGGTTTCTTTTATGCCTTGCAGACTATTCGTCAGTTATTGCCTGCTTCCATTGAGGGCACAGCGGTGGCGGAAACTGCGGATTGGAGCGTGCCGGCTATGACAATCAAGGATGAACCTCGTTTCGGATATCGTGGATTGATGGTGGATGTAGCCCGCTTTTTTACTCCGAAAGAGAATCTGTTTCGTATTATCGATTGTATGGGAATGTTGAAAATTAATACCCTGCATCTGCATTTGGTGGATGATAATGGTTGGCGTATTGAAATAAAGAGATATCCTTTACTCACTGAAATCGGTTCACGGCGTGTAGATCGTCCTGGAAAATCTTTTCCGGAGCGTCGTAATCCCCGGCAGGGTGAACCGACTGTAGAAAAAGGATTTTACACACAGGAGGATATCCGTGAGATAGTGGCGTATGCCGCCCGACATCAGGTTGAAGTGATTCCTGAAATTGAAATGCCGGCTCATAGTAATGCTGCGTTGGCTTCTTATCCGTTGTTGGCTTGTCCTGTGGTCGATAAATTTATCGGTGTCCTTCCAGGATTGGGAGGAAATCATGCGGATGTGATCTTCTGTGCAGGAAACGATAGTGTGTTCACTTTCTTGCAAGGGGTGATTGACGAGGTGGTGGAGTTGTTTCCCTCCAGGTATATTCATTTGGGTGGGGATGAGGCTCGGAAAACGCATTGGAAGGAGTGTCCGCTTTGTCAGGAGCGTATGCGACAGGAAGGCTTGGAGGACGAAGAAGCGTTGCAAGGTTATTTTATGGCGAGAATGAGTAAATATGTACAAAGCAAAGGGAAAGAAGCCATGGGCTGGGATGAACTGACCAATACCCGGATTCCCGACGGAGCAATTATTTATGGTTGGAGAGGCTACGGTCAGGCTGCCGTCAAGGCAGCGGAGCAAGGGCATAGGTTTGTCATGACTCCTGCACGTATCATGTATTTGATTCGTTATCAGGGACCGCAATGGTTTGAACCTTTGACCTATTTGGGGAATAATACATTGAAGGATGTATATAGGTATGAACCGATACAGAAAGAATGGAGTCCGGAGGTACGTTCCTTGCTGATGGGAGTACAGGCTTCTATGTGGACTGAGTTTTGCAATAAACCGGAAGATGTGGAATATCAGCTGTTCCCTCGTCTGGCTGCTTTAGCCGAAGTGGCTTGGACACAGCCTTGGCATAAAAATTGGAGAAGTTTTTTGGTAGCAATGGATAAATTCAACGAGCATCTGTCTGCTAAAGGGATTGTGTTTGCCTGTTCCATGTATAATATACAACATACGGTAACCCCTGTAAATGGAAAGCTACAGGTGAAACTGGAATGTGAACGTCCTGATGTGGAAATCCGTTACACAATGGATGGTAAGGAGCCGACAGACCGGTCTCTGCTATATAAGAGCCCGTTGGTGGTGACCGGTACACAAACTATAAAGTGTACGACTTATAGAGCAGGTCGGCAGATGGGAAAAACATTGACATTGCCTTTGGTTTGGAATAAGGCTACCGCCAAACCTGTTTTAGGAAATACACAGGCTGGGAAGATTTTAGTAAATGGTATACGTGGCAGCTTGCGCCAGTCGGATTTCGAATGGCATTCATGGGAAAGCAGTGATTCTGTCGCTTTTACTATAGATTTGCAAAAGAAGGAGTCGCTTCGTTCTGTATCAGTGGGATGCATAACGAATTATGGCATGGCTGCCCATAAACCGGCAGATATTGAAGTGTGGGTCTCAAATGATAATCGGGATTATCGTAAAGTATCCGGTAAACAGTTCACGGATGGAGAGATTTTCCGTGAAGGGACTTTCAAAGAGGATGTGGTACTTGATTTGAATAAGGAAATTGGCCGTTATGTGCGGATTATTGCTAAAGGAGCCGGAGAGTGTCCTGCAACTCATGTACGCCCCGGACAAGAGGCAAGGATTTATTTTGATGAGGTAATGATAGAATAAATAGATATATGAGAAATACATTATTATATTTTTTGGCTGCTCTGGTTATATTTCCAGTAATGGCGCAACAACAACCCGAATGGCAGAGCCAATATGCTGTCGGACTGAACAAACTGGCCCCTCATACTTATGTGTGGCCTTATCAAACCGTATCTGATATCCGTAACGGAGATTATGAATCTTCTCCTTATTACATGAGTCTGAACGGTAGTTGGAAATTCCATTGGGTAAAGAATCCCGATAACCGTCCGAAGGATTTTTATAAACCGGAGTTTTATACAGGAGGATGGGCGGATATTCAGGTTCCCGGCAATTGGGAACGTCAAGGATATGGAACAGCTATTTATGTAAACGAAACCTATGAGTTCGATGACAAACTGTTCCATTTTAAAAAGAATCCGCCTTTAGTTCCATATAAAGAGAATGAAGTCGGTTCCTACAGACGTACCTTTACAATTCCTGCCGATTGGGAAGACCGCCGTGTAGTTATCTGTTGTGAAGGAGTGATTTCTTTTTACTATATTTGGGTGAACGGACATCTGTTGGGCTATAATCAAGGTTCAAAGACACCGGCCGAATGGGATATCACTGATAAATTGAAGAAAGGTGAGAATACGGTGGCATTGGAGGTTTACCGTTGGAGCGCCGGATCGTATTTGGAGTGCCAGGATATGTGGCGGTTGAGTGGTATTGAACGTGATGTGTATCTTTACAGCACTCCTAAACAGTATATAGCCGATTATAAAGTAACCTCTTCTTTAGACAAACAACAATATAAAGAAGGTATTTTCGGTTTGGAAGCTACCATTGAAGGGCCTTCTACTTCCATGACTACCTTTGCTTACCGACTGGAAGATAAAACCGGTAAGGCGGTTCTGCAAGGTGAATATCCTATCAAATCGAAGGGATTGAGCCATTTCTTGAAGTTGGATGAACAAAGTTTGCCGGATGTGGAAGTCTGGAGTGCTGAGCATCCGAATCTTTATACACTGATCTTGGAATTGAAAGATGTAACAGGTAAAGTAACGGAACTTACCGGATGTGAAGTAGGTTTCCGCACTTCGGAAATTAAGGACGGACGTTTTTGCATCAATGGTGTGCCGGTTTTGGTAAAGGGAATGAACATTCCCAATTAGGACGGACTGTAAGCAAGGAACTGATGGAAAAAGATATCAAATTGATGAAACAGCATAATATCAATACGGTCCGCAATTCGCACTACCCTACCCATCCTTATTGGTATCAGCTTTGTGATCGTTATGGACTTTATATGATAGATGAAGCTAATATTGAATCACACGGCATGGGGTATGGACCTGCTTCATTGGCCAAAGATTCCACTTGGTTGCCTGCCCACATGGATCGTATCCAACGTATGTATGAGCGTTCCAAGAATCATCCGGCTATCGTCATCTGGTCATTGGGGAATGAAGCCGGAAACGGTATTAATTTCGAACGTACATATGACTGGATGAAGTCAGTGGAGAAAAGTCGTCCTGTACAATATGAACGGGCCGAACAGAATTATAATACCGATATCTATTGCCGTATGTATCGCAGCGTGGAAGAACTCATGGCCTATGCCCGCCAGACAGAACCTAAAGTCTATCGTCCTTTCATCATGACAGAGTATCTGCATACTATGGGTAATAGTGGCGGAGGATTAAAGGAATATATGCATGTATTCGAAACCGAACCGATTGTTCAGGGAGGTTGTATCTGGGATTGGGTGGATCAATCTTTCCGCGAGATAGATAAGGATGGTAAATGGTATTGGAGTTATGGTGGGGATTATGGTCCGAAGGATGTGCCCAGTTTTGGCAATTTCTGTTGTAACGGGTTGGTCAATGCAGTCCGCGAACCGCATCCGCACCTCATTGAAGTGAAGAAGGAGTATCAATATATCAAATCGGCACTGACCGATCCTAAGAAGCTGACAGTGGAAGTCAAGAACTGGTATGACTTTACCAATTTGAATGCCTATACGTTGCACTGGCAGGTCATGGGGGATGATGGGAAAGTGATAGCAGAAGGAACTCGAAAAGCAGACTGTGCCCCTCATGAGGCTGTAACATTCTCTTTGGGTGCTGTAAAGTTGCCTTCTACGATTCGTGAGGCTTATTTAAATCTGTCTTGGACGCCTGATAAGGCAACTCCCTTTATTGGAACTCATGACGAAGTGGCCTATGACCAGTTTGTACTGTCTGCCAACAAAGGGTACCGTGCGCCGGAAATCAAATTGGCTGATAAGGTGAAGATAGATATTGATCCTGCAACCGGCGCTTTACGCTCTTATATATATAAAGGTAAAGAGATGCTTTCATCTCCTGTAGTTCTCAGCCTTTATCGTCCTGTTACGGACAATGACAGCAGGGAAAAAACAGGAGGAGCCAAAGTTTGGAGGAAAGAAGGTTTGGATAATATGATTCAAAAAGCTACTTTTGTCAAAGCATCTGAAACTGGTGGTAAAGCGGAAGTAGAGTTATGGAATGCTAAAGGCGTAAAGTTGGGAATGGCTACCTTTGTATATATCTTGCAGAGCAATGGTGCATTAAAAGTAAAGACAACTTTCTTGCCGGATACTTCTGCTGTTACTTCATTGGCTAGAGTGGGCCTGGCATTTGAAATGCCGTATGCCTATAACAAGGTTTCTTATTTGGGACGTGGTGAACATGAAACTTATATAGACCGTAATCAGTCTGGATGTATCGGAATTTACCATACAGATGCAGAACGTATGTTCCATTATTATGTGAAGCCCCAGGCTACAGGAAACCGTACGGATGTGCGTTGGATGGAATTGGCGGATGAGGCAGGAGAAGGTTTGTCTTTCCGTTCGGATAAAGTGTTTCAGTTCTGTGTTATTCCATTTACGGATTCTAATGTAGATAAAGCTACTCATATTAATAAACTTGAGAGAACAGGGATTATAAATGTTCACTTAGATGCGGAACAGTCGGGGGTAGGTACTGCGACTTGTGGTCCGGGGGTATTGCCGCCATATCGTGTTCCGGTGGAGAAGCATACGTTTGAGTTTATGATTTGTCCATTAAAATAACCTAGTAATAAAGAAAAATGAGAAAAACGATTCTAACCGCAGCCTTACTTTGTGCTTTTCTGGGAACTCAGGCACAGGAGTATTATGAGAAACACGTAGCTTTTCCGACAGGAGCGACTACGGCACAGAAGATAGATATGGCTTCCCGCTTGGTGCCTACACCGCAACAGTTGGCATGGCAACAAATGGAATTCACTTGTTTCCTTCATTTTGGTATTAATACCTTTACAGGCCGTGAATGGGGAGATGGTAAAGAAGATCCGGCCATTTTCAATCCTACCGAATTGGATTGTGAACAATGGGTAAGAGCTCTGAAGGAAGGTGGCTTCAAAATGGCTATCATTACTGCCAAGCATCACGATGGTTTCTGTTTGTGGCCTACCCGGACAACCAAGCATTCGGTTGCTTCTTCTCCATGGAAAAACGGAAAAGGGGATGTGGTACAGGAACTCCGCAAAGCTTGTGACAAGTATGGATTGAAATTCGGAGTTTATCTTTCTCCTTGGGATCGTAATGCGGAATGTTACGGACAAGGAGAAGCTTATAATAAGTTTTTCATCGAACAGCTGACTGAACTGCTTACCAATTATGGAGAAGTGCACGAGGTATGGTTTGATGGAGCTAATGGCGAAGGACCTAACGGAAAGAAGCAGGAATATGATTGGGACGCTATTTTGAAGACTATCCGTCGTCTTCAACCTAAGGCAGTTACCGCTATCATGGGCGATGATGTGCGTTGGGTAGGTAATGAAGGTGGATTGGGACGTACCACGGAATGGAGTGCAACGGCTTTGATGCCTAATTCTTATCCGGGTTCTGATGAAGTCTATAAGAGATTGGGCATAAATGCTATGTCCAAGGATTTGGGAAGCCGTGAATTGGTATCTAAAGCATCGGATTTGTTCTGGTATCCTTCTGAAGTTGATGTTTCTATCCGTCCGGGATGGTTCTATCATGCCGAACAGGATAATCAAGTTCGTTCACTTGCCAACTTGGTGAATATTTATTATCGTTCTGTGGGCTGTAACTCTGTTTTGTTGCTGAATATTCCACCCGATAAACGTGGTTTGATGCACGAGAATGATGTGAAACGTATCAAGGAGTTGACGGAATATATAAAAAAGACCTTTGCCGATAATAAAGTTGAGAAGGGAAATAGGATATGGACAGCCAAAGTAGGAGATACGAAAGAATATAAGGTGAGGAAGAATACACTTGTTAATACTTTCTTAATTCAGGAGGATATTACAAAAGGCCAGCGTGTGGAAGGTTTTACAGTAGAAGTGTTTGCCAATGGCGCATGGCATCATGTGGGTGAGGGAACTACGGTGGGATATAAACGGTTGTTGCCTTTCTCAGATAGTTATGCCGAAAAGGTTAGAGTGACAATTACGGGTGCTCGTGGAACCGTCAATATCAGTAACATCGGCTTGTATTATGCTGAACCATTGGTTGATAAAACAATGAAAGTAACCTTGAGTGATGTCCCGGTGGATGGTTGGAAAACAGTGGGCATGGATGCAGCCGCAGCCATTGATGGAAAACAGGAAACTGTTTGGAAAACCGAAACTTTAACTCCCTTGGTGGTTGATATGGGTAAAGAAGTGGAAATAGCCGGTTTTAGTTATGCTCCTGCACAGGAGGAGGATCTGACTGGCACTATCTATAAATACAACTTTTATGTCAGCCGGAATGGTAAGGATTGGATGAAGTGTGACGCTACAGGTGAATTCAGTAATATCATGCATAATCCTGTTCCTTATTTTGTACGTTTCGGAAAGACTTATCCGGCCCGTTATTTTAAATTGGAGCCTGTTACCGAAATAAATAATAAGGCAGTAACTGCTGTTGGTGAGATAGGAGTACTGTTGAAATAAATCAGATTAATATATTTTTTTATTTCAGGAGAAGTTATGTTAAGCCGGGTGAGAGAATCATCTGGGTTTTGACATAACTTCTTTTGTATATAGAGGGCATATGAAGGAATTAGCTAATAATCTGTTAAGAACCTTCCGGATTTTGAGAAAACGTATTATATTTGCATAAACATAACGGACATTCAACTTTTTGATTGATTGTAGAAAGCCTTTGTTTAATCGATATCACTTAAATGAGTAAAATTGAATATGAAAAAAAGCCTGTACTTTCTTTTTATATTAGCCTTGTTCTGTTTGACAGGCTGCAAGGATGCACTTGTCCCGAAACCTATAAAGCTCACTTGCAATATCAATACATTTGACGCTCCTATATCATGTATCAGCCGTTCGACAGCAGATGCGGATAAACTTTATATTGGTCAGGAAGACGGTTGTATCATAGAAAAAGTGAATAATAATTGCCAGACCTATTCCATTAATAGCAACCGGCGTATATATGATATATTGGAATATAGTGAAGATTCTCTGTTTGTGGGAACAAGAGATGCTGGTTTGAAGCTGCTGGCTAAATCCTCTCAGCAGACCCAGACTTACTACATAAAAAATAAGAGGATGAATTATTCGGTATATAGTATGACTTTGGATGATGATAAACAGTGTTTGTATGTGGGGACTAGTAATGGACTGTTTAGATTGAATTTGAAAGATGGTTCCACATCTCATGAACTTACTCCCATTCAACTAGGGAAATGTAGTAAAAACTGTGGGGTGAACAAGGTCGTGATAAAGGAAAAAAGACTATATGTGGCTAGTGAACAGGGGTTGTTCGTTGTCCGTAATCTTGAAACGGATTTTAAACGACCTGTTATAGATTCTCTGGTTACCAATGTCAGTGTTTATAATGATACGGTATATGCTTTGTTGGAAAATTCGGTTTTCAAGATAGCTCCCGATGGAAAAAAGACGTTTGTACACAAAGGACGGTGCTACTTGTATGCTCAAGGCCCCGACAAGGATGAATGGTTTATCAGTGCTAATTCTATACTTTATGTTAAAGACGGTTACACTTTAAAATATGATTTGCCGAATGGAGTCAGTACTATCGCCAGACAGATAGGCTTTATGGGGAAAGACTTTCTGCATCTGGCATGTAAAGAGGCTATGCTTTCTTTTGCCTTGCGGCAGAACTCGGCAGATTTAGACAATAATGTATTGGCGGTTAGTGATAAAAGGACAGGAGACTCCATTTTCTTTATTACCGATGATCTTCGTTTACATCTGTATAAGTTCGTCTATAATCATCCGGAATTCAAATCAAAGTCTTTAGGAAAGATTGAAGGTTTGGATATTGTGGGTAATGATATTATAAAATTTTTGGAAACCAGTCCTAATACTTTCTTTCTTGCTACGCGTAAGAAACTTTATAAGATTAAAAGCAATAGAGCGGAGTGTCTTTTGCAGTTCAGTAACACGAAAGAGCAGAATAATATCACTTCTCTTTATTATTCCACCGCGGAACATTGTCTTTATGTGGGTACTAGGGAATATTTAGGTATTATAGATGAACAGCAGGACCATATTGTAACTTCTATTCCGGTCGTGTCAGATAAGGGGGAGAAAGATACTATCGACGCTTATATTACCGGAATTTGTGAGAATGAGGACAGTATTTATGTAACGACCTTGAACAAAGGATTGTATGGAAGGCCTTTAAACAGACCGCAGGAATCTTTCTGGCAGATACGTGATTTATCAGGGTATGAGAGTGTTTATGGTGTGATAGTGAATGGTAGAAATAAATACTTGAATACCTCGTTGGGAATCGTTAATGAGGAAAATGCGACCTTGCTGCCAGTGAAACATGTGAAATCAATATCGGGAGCTCTTGAAAAGAATCCTAATGAGGGCTTTTTCATACTCTATTATTATGGCATGAGTTTTAAGGGATTGGATGATGCCGGTGTTCCAGAACCATTATTCTGCGATTTGGCTTTTAGCAAGCCTTGTATTGCCGTCAATGGACGGAAAGCGGTTTTGGGATGTAAGTCAGGATTATTCCTTTTTGATGGTAAATCAGGCTTGCTTCCTATCTTGATAGAAAAAGAAGAGATGTCCTATGCGCTGTATATCATCCTGTCAATAGCAGTGCTGCTATCGGCTTTTCTTGCTCTTTTCCTTTTGAAAAGACGGAAAAGAGAAACTCGGAAAGCACTGATGGATAAAAAAAGGATAAATCCGGATGATGTCGGGATGAATGGGGAGGAACTGGAAATGGATGTTCATGAGGTTGCCAAAAAAGTCAAGACCCTGTTTGATGCCTTGGGATACAGAAAAACAGAGGGAGAGGATAAGATGCGTCAGGAACTGAAACAGGTGTGTTTGGATTTTGCTGACAAATATCCTGAATTGGGTAAATTATCCTTTATGAAACGAAGGGGAAAAGAAAGATATTTTATAACGATACTTTTGATGATAAAAGATATTGATGCTACTATTATTTCAAGAGTGCTGGATGTAGATCAGGCAACGGTAACAAGACATAAGTATAATGTAAGGAAAGAAATAGAACAACTTTATCCTGAGGGGGAGTTTGATTGTAAAGTCATCAATCTGCTTTATGACCGTATCAGTTCAAGAAGAAAATAAGTTCATCTTTAGAGTTATCTCAATTTACTGTATTTCGTAGAGCCGGTTTCGTGTATCTGTTTTATTATAAGGAATGGCTTTTTTGCCGGAAGTGCTGAAACACTTCCGGCTCTCCTTTTTCTCTCCTTTTCTCTTCTAGGACTGTCTCTTATACACATCTCCGAGCCC
>ERZ1504397.237-NODE-237-length-15164-cov-3.879277_pt1 | contig 15164 bp, 8 predicted proteins | sample MGYA00574837_ERZ1504397 | MGnify/ENA primary metagenome ERZ1504397 (study PRJEB39906, sample SAMEA3182050) | gut metagenome | biome: human; feature: gut; material: Stool; isolation source: human stools | place: Canada | collected 2012-02-22 ... | reverse complement strand
CTAACGAAAATATCGCAAAGTACAATAATAAATAGTTTTTAATCATAATGATTTACTCCTTATATTAATGCAAGGAGATGGCCGATGGCCATCCCCTGCATATAATAGGACTTTTTAGAAGCAATCGATATTAGCTTCAATTTCAACGTACTTCGTTACATTGGTTCGCAAAGCATAGACGAACTTCAATGTATAAGAACCTGAAGGAACATCATTGCTGCGGCCGATATAGATGCCGTCCTCCGATGTTTCGATATAGAACGTATTGCTGGGATAGCTGCCTGTCCAACCTGTGGGCAGATACTTATCGTCGAGCCAGTAACCGATGCCGTTAGCGGTATAGTTGCTGTCCATATCCCAGTTGTCGGTAGCCTGATCGATCATGTACATGACTACGGGAGCGGTGTCGCGGTCAGAAGTCACTGCCGAAACAAATCCCTCGACATCAAGGCTTATTCCTGCCTGCAATGCATCGGCAAGAGCGTCAAATGTAATGAGAGTGGGAGCATAAGCGGCATCAACGATTTCCATGTTCACGATTGCCTTGTTGCCGTCACACTCTACATCCACAACCGGCTCGTAGGTAGGACAGAGAATGTTGACTTTGAAGATGATGTAACGCGACTTGTCGGAGTTGGCGTATGCAAACTCAACATCAAACTCAGCATTATCAGGTATGTCAACACCTCGGCCTATATTAACTTCTTCATCCTCGGCCCATGTTTCCACATATATGGCATTATCAGGATATGTACCGTCCTTCCAGCCTACATTTTCCATATCGGCGTTGAGCCATGCGCTGCAACGTGTTCCCGCGCTGCTCGCAAGATTCCATTCTCCGTCATTGATTATGTAGAAATCGATGTCGCCGTCATTGCTTATGCCCTGAATGAATTCATCATAGGTCATGCCCATGTTGCCTTCAATATCCTTTCGGTAAGAAGCGAGCGACAATGCGCCGGCCGAAAAATAGGTAGTTCCTGTTTCAACCGAAGCCGATACGCTCAACACACTTGCAGCATCGGTGCAGCCGCCCTGGGTCACAAGGATATTCTGCACACCTTCGCCGCACTTAACTGTCACTGTAGCCTGACGCGGCGACAAATAATCGTTGTGTTCAAAGGTCATGAAGAGGCGATGTTTGCCAAACTCACCCTTTTCAGGAGTAAGTTTCACCCATGAAGCATCGGTAGTCGCGCTCCAGTTTTCACTTGCCGAGAAATTTACCACGGCCTCGCTCTCATTCCACACTACACTCACTGCGGTAGCGTCAAGATTAAAGGGAGGCACTTCGACCACTATTTCATCATCGTCGTCACATGCCGTAAACATCGGAGCTGAGGCCAGCAGACACGCGGCAACGAACCATCTTGAATATTTAGCTATATCTTTCATTATTATTGCTTTTTTATCGGAACCGCATCCGGGAGGACAAGCCTCCCGGGACGATTACATGATTTTGTTTATTCAAATGACAAGTTAACCATGAATTTGATGTGCTTGTCAAGATCGGCAGTCAGCGCGAAGTCAACGATTATCGTAGCACTCTCTCCCGACGGAACATTGGGATGTCGACCGAAGTTGTAAACGCCTTCGGCTCCTTCAAGGAATATATAGCTTGTATCGCCGTAACCTACAATGTTTTGATCCTTGTCAAGCCACCAGCCCATCCAGTTGGTTGTCGACTTGGGACGCAGACCGCCTTCGCCTGTCACGCGCTCGCCATTCTTTACAAGGAACACCTGAATCGGGTCGTCTTCAAAGTTGGTCCACTGATATTCAGGCTCGCACTGGCCATAGAGCTTTATGAACTCCTTAGCCGAAAGTCCGAGAGCGGCTTGCAACTCAGCATCATACTTTGAGAAGTCAAGCGACCATGAAGCCCAGTCGCCGGCAGGCACGCTACCCGAACATTCAACAATCGAAGGATCGGTTACCACCAGGCTTATGGAGAAACGCACATAGTCGTCAAAGTCCCGGCCATTCTTGATTGCAAAGCCCATGTCGAGCGTTGTCAACGTTCCGGCTGCGGGGTCGTTGACGGCATGAATCTCTATAGCCTTCTCGGTTTTGTTGAGCGATGCCGTGAACACCGGATTCTGATCGGATGAAGCTACTCGACCGTTAGAGGTGTAGTACCATCCCGATTCGCCATTGTTGGGAGGTGTTATATCCCAGCACTGACGGCCGGTGTTGATATTGTAGAACACCACTTCGCCACGTTCGAGAGCGGCAACGGTTTCATCAACGGTCATATTTAGGAACTTATGGAACTGTGTCGCATAGTCCTTAAGATACACATATTGGGGTGCGTCGATATCAACCACCGAGAATACCCGTGATGCAGTTACGGTTGCCTCGTTGTTTGTGCGCAGATAGGGTGCTTCACCCTCAGCATAAACTTTCTTTTCTGAGGCATCGGCCGGGTCGTCACTGTTACAGCCTACGCCCGCAAAAGCCAATGCCGCAATGAATGAATATAGATATGTTTTTTTCATCTTGTTTTTCCTTTTAATGGTTTAAGGTAAGTACATTAGCTTGCATAGCCGGGGTTCTGAACCAATTTGGGGTTACCGTCCATAGCATCCTTGGGTATGGGGAACACATCGTAATGACGGTCGTTGGGATCGCTCATGCCATCCTTACAGAACCATGACTTGCCGTTCCACACATTACAGCCGTTGGTCATCATGAAACGCACAAGGTCCTGACGACGATGTCCCTCAGCCACAAACTCCCATGCAAGCTCATCGAGCAAGCCGCCGAGGATGATGTCGTCGCCACCCTCATGAGTGATAATCCAGTTGTCGGGCTGGTCGATCTCGGCACGGTTCTCACGATGTCCGTAATCGTAGCAGCTTCCGCCACGGAGCTGAGCTACAGTGCGAAGTGCCTTGCCGGGAGCCGTTTTGAAATTGCGCTGACGCACCTGTGTTACCAGTTCGGCAGCAAGGGCCTCTCCCTCACCGTTATAAGCACCCGAAATGCGGAGAAGACACTCGGCTTTCATCAACAGCACATCGGCATAGCGGAATATCACCTGATCGTCATAGCTTGAACCCTTGTCGCCTCCGAGAATCTCATATTTTACAAGACGCTCTCCCTCCTGTTCGTAACAGCCGGGGTTGTCGATTGAGCGAAGTTCATGAGTATAATTCAGCTGAATTCCATCAATATAGATGGGAAGACCGTCCTTATCATACTGCGGGCCCGAAATCCAGCAGTCGACATAGCGTTGGTCATCAGCGTCGTAGGTTTCGATAAACTGCGGGTGAGCGCCACCGCCTGAAGTTGCCCAGCCGTTGAATCCCCATGTTGCGCGACCGGCATTGCACATCCACAGGTTGGCATAGTAATTACCTCCCGCATACTTTTCCTCGTAGGGTATTCCGAAAATCACTTCGGGCGAAGCGGCAATACTCTCACGGAAGTTGTCCTTGTAGTTGGGCGAAAGCTGATAGCCCATTGCAATTATCTTATTGAGCTCATCGATACAAAGCTTATAGTAGGACTCGTCATCGCCGCCAAGCATGCATTGTGATTGAGATACATCTTGGCAAGAAGCATGTTGATGGTAGCATTGTTCATTCGTCCAAGCTCCTTCTGGTCGCCAAATGCACCTTCAATGGCCTTTAGCTCCGACACGATATAATCGAACGTTTCCTGAGGTGTAGCCTGCTCCGGAAGCCAGCCTGCATCGTGAAGCTCACCCTTGTCAAGAGGAATGTTGCGGAAAAGGTCAAAGAGGAAATAGTAGTAAAGTGCACGGTATCCGCGCAATTCGGCAACCGCCGATTCCGATGAAGCTATACTTTCATCATTCAGAAGCTTGTTACATGAGTTGACACCTGCATAGGCGCGGCTCCAGGCTGTGGAGAAGAAGCCTATCTGGCTGTGAAACGTATGCTTGTGAGTGGGCACATAAAGGTCGCCCCAACCGATACCTATGCGATAAGGCACACACCAGAGGTCGGATGCCATGTCGGCAAGGTCGGTAAATCCGAACCATCCCCATATAAAGTCACGTAGTGAATTGTAAACAGGATAGAACATGGCGGCACGGTCGGCATCGGTAAATTCATAATCCTCAGCCGCTATCACGTCGTAGGTGGTTTCATCAAGGTCGGTACATGCGCTGATTCCGAGCATTGAGGCACCGACAGCTGACGCTATTATGGTTTTAAACGTTGTTTTCATTTAAGTCAAAAGATTTAGAAGTTGATGTTAAGTCCCAGAGTGAATGAACGTACTGTGGGGTAATTGTCACGGCGCTCGATACCGGCCGATGTTGCATCCCCGTTGGAAAGCTCGGGATCAAGACCCTTGTACTTGGTGATGGTGAAGAGATTCTCGGCCGAGAAGTAAGCACGTATGTTGTTGACAAACTTGTTTTTCTTCAAAGGCACTGTATAGCCGAATGTAAGATTGGTCAGCTTAAGGAAGTCACCATTCTCAAGATAATAGCTTACAAATGTCTGCTTCTGGTTGCCGGCAAGTGTGCGGTCGCCATAAGGAGCCTCAAGAACCGACTGGAGGCGGTTGTAGTTAATTGAGTTGTTCTCATAGTAGGCGCGTGCCTCATTGAGAATCTTAAAGCCGAACTGACCGGTGAACTGCATCGAAAGGTCAAAGTTCTTATAGCGGAAAGTATTGCTCCATCCCAGATATACCTTGGGAAGACCGTTGCCGAGATCCTGCTTCATGTTGTCATCGGGAAGCATATCATCGTTGAGCTCAACAGCTTCGCCTGTTCTGGGATCCTCAACCATCCACAATCCGTTTTCGCTGACGCCAACCGATTTGATACCGAAGTAGTGGTCAACAGGTTTTCCCACCTCAAGGCGGTGAGTCGACTGGCTGATAGGCTCGCCAAGGCCTCCTGATGGATGCTGGTTGGCTGTTTCATACATTCCGTTGGAAAGTGAGATAAGCTTATTGCTGTTATGTGACAATGTCAAAGTGGTAGTCCACTCAAAGTCACGCACCTGAACGGGTATGCCGCGTAAAAGCAGCTCGACACCCGTGTTACGCATCTTACCTACATTGGCAAGTGTCTGCGGATACAAGTTCGGAGGAACGGGTACATCATACCACCAAAGCATATCCTTGGTAGTCTTGTTATAGACATCGACGCTACCGCCGAAACGGCCGTTAAACATATCCCAGTCGATACCCACATTGATTTCATGAGAGGTTTCCCACTTCAGGTCGGGGTTAGGATTCGATGCTACAACCATACCGGGAACCCACTTGCCATTGTTGTAGAAGTAGCGGCCGCCGCCGAAGTCATAGCGGGTAAGAGCCTGATAGGACGATGACGGGATAACACCTGTAACACCGTAACCTGCACGGAGCTTAAGTTCATTCCACCAGTTGCTTATTGAAAGACCCTTCCAGAACTCTTCATTCATTACATTCCATCCGGCCGATGCCGAGGGGAAATTACCCCACTTGTGATTCTTACCGAATTTGGAGGAACCCTCGCGGCGCATCGAGAGAAGCAGGTTGTAGCGGTTGTCGTAGCCATAGCTTACACGACCGAAGAAACCTATCAGCTTGTCATCGTTTTTATAGCTTCCCATCGAAGCTTTACCGTTCTTAAGTTCCTGACCAAGGCCGAGATTGTTATAAGAGAAGAAATCATTGTTGAAGTCGGCGTTCCATGCATTGAAACCCTCATACATGTTCTTCTGATAGCTATAACCTACAAGAGCGTCAAAGCGATGCTTGTTATCGAATGTCTGACGATAATTGGAGGTCACCTCAAGGTTATTGCTTTGGCTATAAGAGTATGAATGGCCTGCATCGCCCGTCTTTCCATCGGTACGGTGGCTATAGTAGTCCGATGTACGGAAATAGGCATTGTGAGCATTTGAGCGGTCGGTCGACAGCATCAATTTGGTCTGCCATCCCTTGATAGGCTCGATGGTGATGTCGCCTGTCAGGCGGCTCCATTCGCTCTTATATTCTCCTTCAAGTTCCTCAATGAGTCCAACGGGATTGTAGTAGTAGGTGATACCCAAATTTTCATACGGGCGTCCGTCGGTATCATATATAGGCTCGGTGGGGTTACGCATGATTGCATGACGATATACCTCGGTGGCTGCATTAAGAGCGCCATTCTTGTGGATACCCTTCACGAGATTCAAGTGTACCTTGATCATGTCGTTGAAGAACCAGTGCGATATGTCGAAGTTCATCTTCAACTCCTCATTGAAAGTGGTTATGATGACACCCTCGGCATTACGATAGGACACATTACCTGAATAAGTGGTGGTGGAATTTCCTCCGCTTATCTGGAAGTCATGGTTGTGAGTGAATGCTGTGCGTGACACTGCGTCAAGCCAATCCGTTTCATAACCGCGGTCCGAGAAGTTGGTAAGACCCTGACGAATCTGCTCGGCAGTCATGAATTTGTGCTTCTTGGCAAGGCTTGCCCATGACACATAGCCCGAGTAAGTGGCCGTGGTGTTAGCCTCGCCTCTTGAACCCGACTTTGTCGTGATAAGTATCACACCGTTGGCACCACGGGTACCGTAGATAGCGGCGGCCGATGCATCCTTGAGCACATCGATTGAAGCTATGTTTTCAGGAGGAACAGTTCCGAGGCCTCCCTCTACACCGTCGATGAGCACGAGCGGTGTCGAACCTCCTTGTAAAGAAATCACACCACGCAATCTTATGGTTGACTCGGCATTGGGGTCACCCGTACCTTTTGAAATAGTAAGACCGGCAACTTTACCTTTCACAAGTTCCGAAGCATCACCGATTGCACCTACGGTGAAGTCTTCAGCCTTAATTGATGACACGGCCGATGTCACATCGCCTTTGCGCTGTGTACCGTAACCGATCACGACTACGTCGTCGAGCATCTGTGAGTCCTCCTCAAGCACGATGTTGAGCGGTGAGTTGCCCACGGTGACGGTGACGGGCTTGTAGCCGATTGACGAGATGGAGATTTCCTGTCCGGCCGATGCCTTTACGGTGAATCGTCCGTCAAGATCGGTGGCGACACCTTCCGATGTACCCTTAACGATTACACTGGCGCCGATAATCGGTTCACCCTGTGAATCGGTTACTACACCCGATACGGTTCCGTTCTGAACTGACTGTGTCGCTTGCAATGGTTCGGCGTAGGCCACGGGAGCGCTTATCGCGGTCCCGATGGCTAAGCACGCCGCAACTTTCAGTAAGTCTTTACTGAAATGGTTTAGATTTACATGCGGTTTCATTTAGTTGCTTGTAAGGTTAAAAAAATTATAAGATTAGATTATTTATAATCATGATTGGGGTCCCTCGTTGACCTTCCACTCGATTACGCCTCCGCTCTGTCCGTCCTGCAGCTTTGCGGCAAGTTTCAGCGCAGTAGTCGTGACGGGCTCGATGGTCACATGGTTGTAGCGGTCCTTCTCGGTGCCGTAGGCCGATGTCGCCTTGACTTCGCGCCAGCGGTTGGAGGAGTCCTTATAGTAAAGCTGCCAGCTTTCGGGCACTCGGTAGTTGCCGTCGTAGTGGTCGAAGTCGAGCCAATAGACATCGACGTCACGCACCTCGACGGGCTCGTCAAATGCATAGCACAGGTTCTCGTTGGTGCCGTTGCGCAGCCACCAGTAGTGGTAGGGCTTCGAGGTGTCGGCGCTCGATGTGGGTTCCCACTGGTCGTTGTAGCCCCATGCCCACTGCAGGTTGGAGGTGGCGGCGGGTGCGTCGGAGGTCAGCGAGGTGGGCTCGGAGAACATGCGTGCGCGGCTTGCCACTGTGGGAGCGGGAGTTGCGCGGGCATATTCGGCAGCCTCGGGAATCCACACTGCCATCTGGTCGGCTCCGCGGTTGTTCCATGTGCTGTAGGGTATCGCCTTGACTTCCACATCCTTGACTGTGCCGTCGGGGAGAATCTGCTTGGCATTGGCTGAGAGAGTCATCACGCCGTTGAGCAATTCGGGCTCGTAGGCGGCGGTGAAGGCGGTGCCTTCGGGGATGAACTTGTCAAAGACTACGCTGTCGGCCTGGTCGCGGCCTTCGAGGCAGAACATCACGGGGCCGCGCTGTATGGCGAGCTTGCCGCGGTCGTCGGCCACATTCTCATGAGCGCGTACCTGACGCACATCCATCGGCAGTTCAAGCTCGACTACATCGCCGGCCTTCCATGTGCGGCGCACTGTGGCGTAACCGTCGCCGTCAAGCACGCGTGCGCTTGTACCGTTGACCTTCAGCGTGTAGGGCTGCTTGGGAGCCGAGGTGAAGGAGTAAAGGTCGGTGGGAACGGGTGACTCGCCGGCCCATCCGGGAATGCGGAGGCGCAGAGCCCATTCGCCCTCGTTGTCGGGGGTGATGGTGAATGTCACCTTGCCGTCCCAGGGATAGTCGGTTGTCTGGGCTATTGTCACGTTATTGTTGTCGGTGGCTATTTCGGCGCTCGACTGGATGAAGAGGTTCACGAGCACATCGTCGCCCTGAGTGGCATACATGTAGTTGGGCACGCTGGCCATGAAGCGCGTAACGTTGCCCGGGCAGCATGCGCAGCCAAACCAGCGCTGACGCTCGTGCTGTCCCATCGATTCGAGAGGATTGTCATAGAAGAACTTGTCGCCCGACAGTGAAACACCCGAAATCACGCCGTTGTAGAGGGCGCGTTCATATACATCGGCATATTTCGCATCGCCGGTGGCGAGGAACATGCGGTAGTTCCAGTAGACATTGGCTATGGCGGCGCAGGTTTCGCAGTAGGCGGTGTGGTTGTGCAGCTCATAGTCGGGACCGAAGCCTTCGCCCTGTGCGCGGCTTCCGATGCCTCCAGTTATATATAGTTTGCGCGAGGCCATGTTGTCCCATATACGGGTGAGAGCGTTGAAGTAGGCGCTGTCGTTGGTGAGAGCCGCAACATCGGCCACTCCCGAATAGAGGTAGCCCGCGCGCACTGCGTGACCCACGATTTCATCCTGGGTGAGGATGGGCTTGTGGTCCTGCGAGTATTCGCTCAGGCGGTGTCCGTCGGTGCCGCGACCGGTTTCCTCAACGAAGTACTTTGCGGTGTTGAGATACTTTTCGTCGCCCGTCACCTTATATAATTTGGCGAGAGCCATCTCGGCGATGGGGTGACCTGAAGGCACGTGCTTCTGGTTTTCGGCGGGACCGAACACCTCACACACGAGATCGGCGTTCTTGATGGCCACATCGAGCAGGCTGCGCTTTCCGGTTGCGAGATAGTGGGCTACGGCAGCCTCATAGAGGTGTCCGCTGTTGTAGAGTTCATGGCTGTTGATCTTCTCCCAGCGATGAGTTCCCCACCATCCTGAAAGGCGCGCGTGCATTTATTGGTAACGCACGTGGTGAGATAACCGTCGGGTTCCTGGGCAGCCGCGATGAGAGTGATGACGCTGTCGAGATAAGCGTCGAGCTGCGGGTCATACTGAACCGCGAGCGAGTACGATGCACCTTCGATGATTTTGTAGGGGTCGGTATCGTCAAACGAGAAATCGCCGCGGTGCTCACCTTTCATAAGACCGCCGGCAATCGCGAAGTTGTCAAACCGTCCGTTCTTCTCACACTCCTTGAATGCCGAGGGAATCGACACGAGGCGGTTGGTTTCGATACGTGGAGCCCAGAACTTATCATCAATGTGCACTTGCGTGAAGGCAACCTCCTTGACCGGAGCGTCGGGAGCTTGGTAGGTGCCCTTTGTGCAAGCCGTGACCGTTAAAGCCACAGCACATGTAGTGATGAAATGGGGTACTAGATTCATTTCTCTTTTTTTGGTTAAAATTTGATTACTATATTCGACGGCAAATGTAGCGAAAGAGATTTTAGGCAAATGAAAAATTCGTCCAATTTGATGCAAAAATCGTACACTATCGGGGCTTAAACAGCTGTTTTGGACGATTTTTCCATAGGTTTGGACATTTTTGTCAGTCTAATTCACGGCAATTTGCTTAATTTGCAATGTAAACATTTTTTCAATTTTCCGCACGCCGAATGTAACACATGTTACACTCCCGGATGTGGACACTTTAGTAATTATTTACCATCAATGCCAGCATGAAAATTTGCAGAAAAACATTAACGGTGCTATTGGCTGCGTTTACCTCAATCGCTGTTTGGGCCAAATCCTATACCGTGACATCACCCGACGGAATGCTTGAAGCTACCGTCGACGACACAGGCAAAGCAATCACATTGGGAGTTTCACGCAACGGCGTGGAGCTCATCAAGCCGTCACGCATCTCGCTCGACATCGAGGGTCGCAAGGATGCCTCATCGATAAAAAGCGCGCGCTCGCGACGCAATGTCACCGAGGCCGTCGACGCCGAGTTTTACCGTCAGAAACATTTCGACATTACCTACAACGAGCTGTCGTTGCGGCTCGACAACGGCACAGGACTGGAGCTGCGTGTATTCAACGACGGTGTCGCCTATCGCTACGTGACGCGCGACAAAGGCAAGCGCCTCACCATTGCCGGCGAAACAGCGCAGCTCGACATCCCCGGCGACCCCACGGTCTATCTCCCCTACACTACCAACGACGAGAAGCCCATGGCGATGGCATTTCAGAACATCTACGATGTAACGCCGCTGAGCCACGCCAAGGACAAGCTCATATTCCTTCCCGCGACGGTCGACTACGGCAACGGGCTTAAACTCACGCTTCTCGAGTCGGACCTTGAGGCCTACCCCGGAATGTGGCTGAAGGCCGACACCGTCAACGGCCGCCTCGACGCAAAGTTTGCCCCCTACCCCGTCAAGACCGACTTCTACCCCTGGCGCGTGCAGGAGTATGTGACCGAAACCGCCCCCTACATAGCACTCGCCGACGGCGCGCGCACCTATCCGTGGCGCATCATGGCCGTCACCACAAGCGACACCCAGATGCCCGTCAACAACCTCGTCTACGCCCTCGCGTCACCTTCGCGTGTGCCCGACACTTCGTGGATCAAGACCGGCAAGGTGGCCTGGGACTGGTGGAACGACTGGGGACTGAAAGGTGTGCCCTTCAAGGCGGGTATCAACACCGACACCTATAAATATTACATAGACTTCGCTTCGCAGAACGGCTTGGAATTCATCGTGCTCGATGAAGGATGGTATGACCCGAAGAGCGGCGACATGCTCACCGTGGTGCCCGAAATCAATCTGCCCGAGCTTATCGAATACGGCCGCAAACGCGGTGTCGACATCGTGCTGTGGACAGTGTTCAACGTTCTCGACCGACAGCTTGAGGAAGCCTGCAAGAAGTACAGCGACATGGGCATCGCCGGATTCAAGGTCGACTTCCTCGACCGTGACGACCAGACAGCCATCGAGATGACCTACCGCCTCGCCGACGCTGCGGCCCGCCACCACCTCACGCTCGACTATCACGGAATCTACAAGCCTGCGGGAATCAACCGCACCTACCCCAACGTGCTCAACTTCGAGAGCGTCTTCGGCATGGAGGAGGTGAAGTGGACCGACATTGCCAACGACATGCCGCGCTACGACGTGACATTCCCCTATATACGCATGATGGCCGGTCAGGTCGACTACACCCCCGGAGCTATGCGCAACGCATCGAAAGCCGACTGGAAAGCAGTCTATTACAACCCCATGAGCATGGGCACGCGCTGCCATCAGCTCGCCGCCTACATCGTGCACGACTCCCCGTTCACCATGTTGTGTGACGCTCCCACCAACTATCGGGGCGAAGAGGATTGCGTGGAATTCATTGCCGGATTGCCCGTGACATTCGACGAAACCAAAGTGATATCCGGCGAGATGGGCAAGTACATCGTGACTGCCCGCCGCAACGGCGGCAGCTGGTTTGTGGGCGGCATGACCGACTGGGAGCCGCGTGACATAACCGTCGACTACTCCTTCCTGCCCGAAGGCGCCACGTTCAAGGCCACAATGATGGTCGACGGAATCAACGCCGACAAGCAGGCGCAGGACTACGCCAAGACCACCGCCACCGTAACCCGCGACACAAAGACATCGGTGCATTTGGCTTCGGGAGGAGGATTTGCAATCCGTCTTGACCCGATGCCCGCCGGCCACGGCACAGTCACCGCTATTCCCGCCGAGAAGCGTGCGGCGATTCCCGATTTCTACAAGAAGTACATCGAAAGCGACGGCTTCTATGTCGTGTCGTCCGACAAAGTGAGCGACGAGGCTCTCGGACTGGCGTGTGACATCATCGGCTACATGCTACTGAAGCGTCCCGATGTGAAGCGTCACATGGTACAGCGCGGAGCTCACCTGATGGTGATAGGCAAAGACGAGCAGACCTGCGACATACCTGAGTTTCAGCACATCTGCACCAACGATCCCGACTCTATAGCATTCTGGAACTGGCGCGCACGAGGCTTCGGCGGTGCCCCCGAGGATGAACTGTCGTCAAGCTGCGGCGAGGAGAATCTGCTCGCACTGCCCGGCGACAAGTATGAGGGCGAAAACATTCTGATTCATGAGTTTGCCCACCTCATCCACATGCTCGGAATCGCCGAGATTGAGCCCGATTTCAACGACCGGCTCGAAGCCCTGTGGCTCACCGCCAAGGAAAAGGGATTGTGGGAGGACACCTATGCGCTCTCCAACAAGGAGGAGTACTTCGCCGAGGCCGTGCAGTCATTCTTCAACTGCAACCGATATGCCGAACCGGCCAACGGAATTCACAACCATGTCAACCGCCGTGCCAAGCTGAAAGCCTACGACCCAGACATCTACAAGCTCCTGAGCGAATATTTCTACGAAATCGAAATTCCTATAAAAAACCAAATTCACAAATAACCAGCAACACAGTATGAGAAGACTGACAGCATGGCTCGTCACCGCCGCAGTAAGCCTCGGCAGTGCATCGGCCGATGTGCCCTACAACGCCCCCGGGGCTATGAATCCCGTAATTCCGGGATACTTTGCCGACCCCACGGTGAAGAAATTCGGCGACACATATTATATGTACGCCACTACCGACGGCAGCGGTGCCGGTTTCGGACCTGCCCAGCTATGGTCGAGCAAGGATTTCGTAAACTGGACCCTGATGCCCATGAACTGGCCCGACAGCCACTGGATATGGGCTCCCGATGTTATGCTCAACAAGAACGACGGCAAGTACTACTATGTCTACTGCCAGCCGTGCCAGATACATGTAGGCTCAGGCGAAACCCCGCGCGGCCCGTGGCACAACATCCTCGGCGAGAGCGAGGCGGTGCTTGTCCCCGACCGATTCGTCACCAACGCCATCACCCTTGACGGACAGACATTTGTCGATGACGACGGCTCGATATACATGTATTGGGGCACATGGGGAATATATGACGGTTTCGGATGCGGCGCAGGCAAGCTCACCCCCGACATGAAGGGATTTACCGAAACCCGCCTCATCCCCAACACCGAGGTGACCGACTTCTTTGAGGCTCCCTTTGTGCTGAAGCGCAACGGCACCTACTACTTCATGTACTCGTCGGGCTCATGCCACGACCACACCTACCGCGTGCAATACGCCACCTCCGACAAGCCCCTCGGCCCCTACACCTACCGCGGCTGCCTGCTTGAGAGCAATGCCGACGGCACCGTACACGGCCCGGGACATCACAGCGTGCTGCAGGAGGGCGACAACTACTACATCGTCTATCACCGTCACGACAATCCGCACTCCAACCGCGGTTTCCACCGTCAGCTGTGCATCGACAAGCTTGAATTTGCCGCCGACGGCTCGATAAAGCCCATTACGCCCACCCACAAGGGCATTGGCGCTCTCGCCAAGAGCAGCGTGACATCGCCCAACCTCGCATTCGGCAAGAGCGTGAAGGCATCGTCATCCTACGACAGTGACTTCAAGGCCGAATATGCCGTCGACGACAACAACGGCACCCTGTGGCGCCCCAAGGGCATGGGTCAGGAGTGGCTTGAAATCGACCTCGGTAAAAAAGAGGACATTCGCACGATATGGACTCAATGGGAGTACGGCACCCAGTTCTACCAATACCTCATCGAAACATCGCTCGACGGCAAGTCGTGGGACATCTTCGCCGACAAGCGTGACAACCGCCTCGCCGGAAGCCCCATGGTCGACTTCGGCAACACCGAGGCCCGCTACGTGAGAGTGACATTCACCGGCGGCCAGAAGAACGGATTCGGCGGTGCGATATGGAACATCAAGATATTCGGCGACATCGAGGAGTCGTGTCCGCAGCAATGGCTGGGACTTACAGCCGCCGACTGGGACGGCCGCCGCTGGAACAACAACGAGGGTCAGCTCGGAGGCTACTTCACGCTGAAGTCGGGTGAGGCGCGCTCATGCCGTGTCGACGGCCGCGATGCGCTTGTGCTTCACCCCGGTACGGTGCTTGAATATGCCAATCCCCTGTTGTCGCCCGCCAAGCCCCACACGCTCAGCGCAATGGAGCACATCAACGGCAAGTGGACCGCAGCCGACCTCGGCAACGCGCTCACCGACGGACGAATAACCATCAGCAGCGGTGACCGTCAGCTCACTATAACCAATCTGCGCTTCTATAACTGGAAGCAGGAGCCGGTGGAAACCGAATTTGACCTCACGACCGACATTCGCCGCATGCCCGTGGCCGACAACTTGCTTAACGGAATCGTTGTCGACATCAACGCCGACAACTTCGCTACGGGCGACACAATCCCCTATTTCGACAACAACGGTGTCGAAGGCTACTTTGAAGCCATGTCACAGCCGGCCGTAATCACCGAAATCGAAGGAAAGAAGGCGTTCAAGTTTGACGGCTCGCAAGTCTACATGTCATCATTCGCGTTGCCGGCCACCCTGCGCGACAACGCTCCTTACACTTTGGAAATGTGGATTCTGAATCCCGAAATCGCCGAAAACGAGTGCATCGCCGACTTCACCACCTCACACGACGAGCTTGAAAAGATAATGGCCGTGAACGGCACCGAGCCACGATGCGGAGTGATGCAGCACTACGGATGGTATGAGGACGCGGGCTGGAAGGATGTCAAGAACCTCGAAGGCAAGTGGCAGCATGTCTACGTGTGCTTCGACGGCCGAATGGAGCGCGTCTACATCAACGACAATCTGGTCAGCGAAAAGGACATACAGTTACTTGTCAAACCGTCGCAATACATAACCCTCGGACGCAATGCCGAGCGCGATTGGCCCTTTACAGGTTATCTGCATTCACTGAAACTCTGGGACGAATATATAC
>ERZ1504397.192-NODE-192-length-20098-cov-3.352991_pt1 | contig 20098 bp, 15 predicted proteins | sample MGYA00574837_ERZ1504397 | MGnify/ENA primary metagenome ERZ1504397 (study PRJEB39906, sample SAMEA3182050) | gut metagenome | biome: human; feature: gut; material: Stool; isolation source: human stools | place: Canada | collected 2012-02-22 ... | reverse complement strand
CTTCCACAATCAGCCGGTCAAGCTGTAAAAGATGCTTTGACTGCTTATATTGATTATGTGATTGAAAGAGATAAATAGTACGATTGTTGAAGATATGTACCTCAAAAAGTTCGGGCGTGATCCTTTATACGATAAGGACCACGCCCGAGCTTTTTGAGGTACGCCTTTCTTTGGTAGTTTAAAATAACCGGAATAGATAAGGCTCATTCCGGTCACTTTAAATGTGGTTGTTATTTAAATAGTGAAACGGTTCTTTGTTTAGAAGAACTTGGTTTCCTGACCTACAATTTCTGAGAGAAGCAGATTGGCCAGGCGGCTTGTTCCTAAGCGGAATAGCTCGTTTGTCAGCCATTCTTCACCTAACACTTCTTTTACAATGGTATAGTAAACCAAAGCATCGTGTACGGTATTAATTCCTCCGGCGGGTTTGAATCCTACTTTGCGGCCTGTTGTCATATAGTATTCTTTGATAGCCTCGCACATCACCAAGGCGGCTTCAGGAGTAGCGGCGGGGTTTTCCTTTCCGGTAGAGGTCTTGATGAAATCGGCTCCGGAATACATCGATAGAATGGACGCTTTTTTGATGTTGGATGCGCTCCCCAGTGCTCCAGTTTCTAGAATTACTTTCAGGTGGTGCTCACCACATACAGCTTTTAATTCTTCTATTTCATCGCACATTCCTTCGTAATCCCCACTCAGGAACTTGCCTACCGGGATAACGATATCTATTTCATCAGCTCCGGTATGGAGAGCCATGGCTGTTTCGGCTACCTTTACTTCAGTAAATGTTTGTGATGAAGGGAAACCACCAGATACACAGGCTATGTTTACATGGTCTGCCTCCAAGGTGTCGTTGACTACTTCTGCCATATTAGGATATACACAGATTGCGGCTACATTGTCCAGATCAGGGTACTTGTCAACAAATTCATTTACTTTTCCGGTGAATTTCATTACACTTTCATCCGAATCAGTGCACTTTAAAGTGGTCAGGTCAATGCAATGGAACAGGAATTTCTTTACGTCCGGTGTATTGTTTTCTGCTACATGTTTTTCGATGAGTAGGGCAGTTTTCGCTTTTACATCCTCATCGCACAAACGGATGTTATACTTGGCAAGTGCTTCCTCGTACTTACTGTGCTCGGGTCCATGATCGTGGTCATGACGATGTTCATGTCCACCTTCGAATTCGTGATTATGTTCCATAATTCTTTATAATTTGGGGTTGTTTTTATGTCTGTCTTTATCTCTATTTGTTTTCTTCTCCAAGTTTTGACGGAAGGCTTCGGTCAGGTTTACTCCGGTCTGGTTGGCCAGACAGATAAGGACCCACAATACGTCTGCCATTTCATCGGCAAGGTTGTCTTTCTCTCCTTGTTTGAAAGATTGGTCTCCATATTTACGTGCCATCACACGTGCCAGTTCGCCTACTTCCTCGGTCAGGACGGTCATATTGGTCAGTTCGCTGAAGTAACGTACACCATACGTTTTAATCCAGCTGTCCACCTCTTTTTGTGCTTCTTCCAGTGTCATTATTCTTTGTTTTTAGTGTCCATACATATAGTAACAGGCCCGTTGTTCAGAAGTTCAACTTTCATGTCTGCTCCGAATTCTCCGGTTCCTACTTCTTTGCCTAAACCGATGCTTAGTTCCCGGCAGAAATAATCGTAGAGAGGAAGGGCTCGGAGATGTGTATAAGAGACAGGGCTATATCGTGTTTTGCGGCACGGATGTAGGAGGGACGGTTCCCTTTCTTTGTAGATGCGTGCAATGTGAACTGGCTGATAACCAGAATGTTGCCTTCTACCTCCCGAATGGATTTATTCATCACTCCGTTTTCATCGTCAAAGACTCTCAATCCTATTATCTTTTTGCATAACCAGTCAGCATCTTCTTGTGTATCAGCTTCTTCGATACCAACCAATATCATGAATCCTTCTTTTATTGCCGATTTGCATACACCTTCTATGGTAACAGAGGCGTGGCTTACTCGTTGAATAACTACTCTCATATTTATATCCTTTATTTATTATTAGAAAATGCTTGCCGTTTACCGGTATTATGTCCGCCTACTATGGTGGGTGGAAACATTGCCGACCTCTTGGCTTGACAGTTATGAGGGCGGCATATCCTTGCAATGGATGTATGCAAAGGTAGGAAATCCCTTTTATTCTGTGAGGTTTTCTTTGATATTTTTAGCGGCTGCTTCACCTACCACGGCTGCAATCTCTTCCAGTGAGGCTTGCTTGATGCGGCTGACGCTTTTGAATGTTTTCAGCAGGGCGGTCTTTCTTTTCTCACCTATTCCCTTGATGTTGTCTAAAGCGGATGCTACCTGGCTCTTGCTGCGTTTGTCCCGATGGAAGGTGATGGCGAAGCGGTGTACTTCGTTCTGTATATTCTCCAACAGATGGAACAAGGGAGTACTTTGTTTTACACCGATGGTCAGCGGAGGAAAACCGTATAGCAATTCCGAGGTGCGGTGCTTGCGGTCTTTGGCCAGTCCGGCTATGGGGATATCCAAATGGAGTTCGTCTTCTATCACTTCTCTCACTACTTCCATTTGCCCCTTTCCACCGTCGGTAATGATGAGGTCGGGCAGAGGGGAACCTTCCTCTATGGCGCGGCTATACCGGCGGCGTACCACCTCTTTCATAGAGGCGTAATCGTCGGGCCCGGTCACTGTCTTGATGATGTATTTCCGGTAATCCTTCTTGCTTGGTTTTGCCTTTTTGAAGACTACACAGGCGGCCACTGCGTCCGAACCCTGAATGTTGGAGTTGTCGAAACATTCAATGTGGTTCGGCATCTTCTTCATATGTAGCTGCTCTTGGATTTCTTTCATCAGACGGACGCTTCTTTGTTCTGGATTTAACTTTTCCGCCTGTTTCAAACGGTCTACTTTATACTGCTTCACGTTCATTACGGAGAGGTCCAGCAAATGCTTCTTTTCTCCTCGTTGGGGAACGGTGAAGGTGACGTTGTTCATTTCCATATCCACTTCAAAAGGTACGATGATTTCGCGGGAAGTGCTCTTATATCGTTCACGCATCTCAATAATGCCCAATTGTAGAAGTTCTTCTTTCGTTTCGTTCAGACGTTTCTTGTATTCGAAGGTGAAGGCTTGGTTGATGCATCCGTTAGTGATATGCAGATAGTTGATATAGGCTGAATTTTCTTCCATTTCAATGGAGAATACATCCACATTATGGATGATGGAGTTGACCACTTCGCTCTTGGAACGATAGTTTTCTATCAAGTCGTATTTCTCTTTTATTTTCTGTGCTTCCTCAAATTTCATTTCGGCGGCAAGCGCTTGCATTTCCTCCATCAGCAGGTCACTTACAATTTGTGTATCTCCTTTCAGGATATCTTTGATTTCACCGATATTCTTCATGTATTCCTCATGCGATTGTTGTCCGATACATGGCCCTTTACAATTTTTTATATGGTATTCCAGGCACACGTTGAACTTGCCGGCACGAATGTTCTCTGGACTCAGGTTGAGTTTGCAAGTGCGGATGGGATAGAGCTTTTTTATCAGGTCCATCACGGCAAGCATGGAGGGCATGTGGCTGTACGGACCATAGTAGGAGGAGCCGTTACGGATGATTTTCCGGGTCTTGAAGATGCGTGGAAAATACTCATTGCTTACACAAATGGAAGGGTAGGTCTTATCATCTTTCAGCAATACGTTGTAGCGCGGTTTGTATTTCTTTATCAGATTATTCTCTAACAAAAGGGCGTCTTCCTCTGTCTTTACCACGATATAACGGATGTCTGCAATCTTGCTGACCAGCAGGCGTGTCTTGCCGTTGGGGTGCTCTCTGTTGAAGTAAGAAGAGACTCTTCGTTTCAAGTTTTTTGCTTTTCCAACGTAGATAATGGTTCCTTCGGAGCTTAGGTATTGGTAAATGCCCGGGCTGTCGGGCAGGTTTAGTACGATTCCTTTCAGATAGTCATTGGTTGTAATCTCTTCTTTTTCCATAAGTGTATATTGGTATTACCTGATTATATGTTAACGTAAGCTCGATATAAAAATACCTCGTTGCTGAATTTTGAGTTAAATGACAAACGATTGTTTTCCGGACAAATGAGCGCTTCCGTAGGGGCGGCCCCATGTGTCCGCCCCTACGGTGGAAGCATCTCAAAATAGCATTTCGTGGTATGATTGTGGGTAATCATCTTATAAATCTTCAAGCTGTAAGATATATAATGTTACAGCTTGAAGATATATATCTTTCGGCTTCATCGTCCATATCTTTTCGTTGTCCATCCATTTTTGTCTTTCTATAGTGACTCGGGACGGACTTCGTTTTTTTACGGGCAGATTGTGCGGCGTTATAAAGTAAGCAGCGTATCCACCGTGATATTTTCGGGGAATGCCTTTCTGCCGTTCAGACCTCCCAACTCGATAATGAAGTTGATGAAGATCTTTTTGGCACCACATCTTTGTACTAACCGATGAGTGGCCGCCATGGTTCCACCGGTAGCCAATAAATCATCGTGCAGCAGAACTACATCGTTCTCATTGATGGCATCCTTATGTATTTGAATGGTATCGGTTCCGTACTCTTTAGCATACGTTTCTTCTACAACCTCTGCAGGGAGTTTGCCCGGCTTGCGTGCCATTACGAATCCGGCTCCTAAACGTGCCGCCAGAGCACCGCCCATAATGAAGCCGCGCGACTCTATACCTACTACTTTGGTGATACCTTTGTCCTTGTACATTTCATATAAAGTGTCCAGCATTTCCTGCAAGCACTCGGCATTTTTGAACAAGGTTGTCACATCATAAAACAGAATTCCCGGAATGGGGAAATCTGGAATTTCTCTTAAGTTTGCTTTAAGCGTTTCTTTGCTCATAACCAGTGTTTTATTGTTAGTCTATTAAATTACTTGTTTCACGTGAAACATACCTTGTTTCACCGCCCCAGCAGAACTAGTAGGACGTTGATGTCGCTAGGAGAGATACCCGGTATGCGGCTGGCTTGGGCCAATGTTTCGGGATCTATCTTCATCAGTTTCTGCCGGGCTTCGGTAGAGAGCGAATTCAATGAGTTGTAGTCGAACTTGCCTTTAATGCGGATGGCTTCCAAGCGATGTATCTTTTCTGCGATCATTCGCTCGCGGTCAATGTATCCCTGATATTTGATCAGTACTTCGGCGGCTTCAATCACTTCTTCTTTACGGTCGGTAATTTGGTCCAGCATGGCTTTGAAAGCCGGAATGTGCCCGGCTATATTTTCGATGGTAATCTGCGGACGGTTCAGCAGGTCGATTAGTTTGCAGCCATGTGTCAGACGGGCAGTACCCAAACTTTCCAAAGCATCATTGATTAATGCGGCTTTGATGGAGAAGGTCTTGGCAAAGTCGATGATTTGGTTCACGGCTTCCCGTTTGCTGCAAAGATGTTCGTAACGGTCTTGTTTTACCAGACCTAGTTTGTAGGCACGTTCAGTGAGGCGCATATCTGCATCGTCTTGTCGGAGCAGGATGCGGTATTCGGCACGGGAGGTGAACATACGATAAGGTTCGTCCACACCTTTTGTAACCAGATCGTCAATCAAGACACCGATGTAGGCCTCGTCCCGTCCCAGTGTGAACGGCTCGCCACCGTGGCAGTTGATGTGTGCGTTGATACCGGCAATGATTCCCTGTCCGCCTGCTTCTTCGTAACCGGTGGTTCCGTTTACTTGTCCGGCAAGGAACAGGTTCTTTATTATTTTCGATTCCAACGTATGTTTCAGTTGGGTAGGGTCGAAGTAATCGTATTCGATAGCGTATCCCGGACGATAAACTACCAAGTCCTTAAATGCAGGTACTTTCTTCAATGCCGCCAACTGTATGTCCATGGGCAGTGAAGAAGAGAACCCGTTCAGGTAAAGTTCCTGTGTGGTTTCTCCTTCGGGTTCCAGGAAAAGCTGATGTTGCGGCTTGTCGGGGAAGGTTACGATTTTGGTTTCTATGCTGGGACAATAACGCGGTCCGATGCTTTGGATTTGTCCGTTGAAAAGGGGAGAGTCGGGCAGACCTTTGCGCAGTACCTCGTGCACCTCTTCGTTGGTAAAGCAGGTCCAGCATTGCAGTTGTTTCAGCTTGCGCGGTTCGCTCATGAACGAAAAGCGGTGGAAGTCGTTTTCTCCGTCCTGTGTTTCCATCAGCTCATAGTGTACGCTGCGTCCGTCTATGCGGACAGGCGTACCGGTCTTCATACGTCCGGCGGTGATTCCGTGGCGGGTGATTGATTCGGTCAGATGGTAGGAGGCAGGTTCGGCCATGCGTCCTCCTGCCAGTTGTTTATGCCCGATGTGCATCAGTCCGTTCAGGAAGGTTCCTGCGGTGAGCACGATACATTTTGCATGGAAAGTCACTCCCCAGCAAGTCATGACTCCGGTCGCTTCACCGTTTTCCACGATTAGTTCTTCTACAGTATCTTGCCAAATGTGCAGATTGGGAGTGTTCTCCAGAATCTCGCGCCATGCCCAGATAAACTTGCCACGGTCACACTGGGCACGGGGGCTCCACATAGCGGGACCTTTGGAACGGTTGAGCATACGGAACTGTATGGCTGTACGGTCTGTAACCAGTCCCATATAGCCACCTAATGCGTCTATCTCTCTTACGATTTGTCCCTTGGCAATTCCACCTACGGCAGGGTTACAACTCATTTGCCCGATTTTGTTCATATCCATGGTAATCAGGCAGGTCTTCGAACCCATGTTGGCTGCGGCCGCAGCTGCCTCACAGCCTGCGTGTCCGGCGCCTATTACAATAACGTCGTACTTAAAATCCATTGATTTATTTCTTTTTACCGATTGCAAAATTACGAATTTTACTCTGTAAAGCGGTGATAATACGGCTAAAAAGAATGTGTGGCGACAGAAATCTGCTTCTGCCGCCACATCATACAAACACTATTTCTAAAGTAAACTATTTCCTGTTATTTCTTGTCCGGAGCAGGAGGGGTGTCGGACGGGCGTTTCTTTCCGTCCTTGTCTACCGGTTCAAACTCCTCTTTCTCCGGCTCATTCTGTGCGTTTTCTTTCGAGGAAGGATTGACAATGTTCTGATAGGTATCATGAATGGGAAGCTTGTCTAGGATACCCAGTGCAGGAGCTACTTTGCTGACGACGTTCTGCAAGAAATTAGATGTCGTGCCGTTGCCGCCGTCAAAAACAGTAATATTCCCCAGTTGAATATGTTCAAATGCCTTAACTTGTTCCGAAGCGATTTCCTTCCATTGGTCAACCATCTTGTATTGGATGGCGATTTCGGGATTGCGTTCGGCAGCTTTCACCATGGCCTCGAAGCCTTCTGCTTCGGCCAGCAAGGACTTCTTCTTACCTTCCGCTTCTGCCTCCAGCTTCATCTGGATGGCCTTGGCTTCCGCCTGTGCTTTGGCCAGGATAGCTTCCGCTTCTGCATTTGCCTTACGTTTTATTTGCTCAGCCAATGCGTCCGCATCCAAGATAGCTTGCTGTTTGGCTATTTCGGCAGGAACAATCTTATCCGCTTTTAAGGCCTGTTCTACTTTGCGGGCTTTCGCTTCTTCTATCTCACGCTGTGCGTTTTCCTGTGCAGTGAGGACAGCAGCTTGCGTTCTGGCCTGTGCTTCACCGGCTTTTCTAGAGGCTTCCGCCTTGGTAACTTCCAGCTCCGCATTACTTTCGGCAACCTCTTTGGCAGCGTTATTTTGCCCGATGGCCGATTTCTTTTGTGCTTCCGCCTGCTTTATCTCCATATCGGACTGGAGCTCTGCAGTACGACTCTCCTGTTCGGTACGCGCCTGTTCCTTGTTCACTTCCATAGAGGCGCTGGCTTTGGCGATACGTGATTCTTTTTCGGCGTTTTCTTCCGCTACTTTCGATTCACGTTCCTTGTCGGCTATGGCTACTTTAATCTCCTCGTCACGTTGCGTATCGGCCAGTTGAGTGTTCTTGTCGCGGTTGGTTTCCGCTACTTTGGTGGCGCGCTCTTTTTGCTGTTCTGCAATCTTGATGGCCCCCAGTTTCTGCTGTTCTTCAATGTTGGCTAAGGCTTCATTCTTGGCTTTCGCTTCGGCTTCTTTTCCCAGATTGACGATATAGTCAGCTTCATCACGGATGTCGCTGATGTTGATGTTCATCAGGTAAAGGCCGAATTTCTTCAATTCGGAGTCGATGTTCTTGCGGCAGTTTTCAAGGAATGTATCACGGTCGCTGTTCAGTTGTTCGATAGTCATATCGGCGATGACCAGACGCATTTGTCCGTAAACAACGTCTTTAATCAGTTCCTGTTGTGCCTCGATGTTCAGTCCCAGCAAGCGTTCGGCCGCATTCTGCATGACTTCGGGCTCTGTGCTTACGGCCACAGTGATGGTAGTGGGCACATCTACGCGGATGTTTTGTTTGGAGATGGCGCCGGTCAGTTTGCAGTCAATCTGCATGGGTTTCATGTTCAGGAAAGAGTATCCCTGGATGATGGGCCATACAAAAGCGGCTCCTCCGTGATACAGTTTAGCCGATTTCTTATCGCCGGTCTTACCATATACTACCAATACCTCGTCGCTCTTGCATTTGCGGTAACGACTTAAAATCCCGACGATGGTCAGGACGATGACAGCTACCAGAATAGCTGCATAAATGAGAATCTGCTCATCCATAAATGATTGCGTTTTTAGGGTTTATTTAATCAATATAATAGATTCCTTCCTTGTAATCCTTCAGTGTGAGGATATCGCCTTCCTGATAGCTTTTACCCTGTATGCTCCGCACGGTAAGTTCTCTTTGTGCACCATTGATGGCGATATAGACCACGTATTCTGTTCCTGCCTGTCCTTGTTCCTGACAGCGGGTATATATTTCGCATTTCCTGCCTATTAATTCTTCTCCCTGTTCGGGCTTATTTTCTTGTTTCAGCTTATAGCAGAGCTTATAAATCCAAGCTAGGACGAAAACAAAAAAGCTGCCGCTTATCACGGCGCCCAGATAATGCAAGACAATGTAGGGAGGCTGGCATAAATACATGAACCAACCGAAACCCATGCAGAAATGAATCAGCCCTTTGAAGGAGAGCACGCTGCTCATGTCTATATCGGCGTTGCCGTCGGCATTGACGTCTATGTCGGTGTCCATATTGCCGAAAAAGATGGATAAGATGAATTGCAGAAGAAAGATTCCCGTACTTACTAATGCAGCGAAAAAATATACGTTAGCTTCCATTTGAGTGATATATTTTGTGTTTATCTGTTTTTTCAATTCACAAAATAAAGCAATTAATCCGGAAAAGCAAGAAGATAAGGGAATAAATGTAGCTGCATGTATAGCTTTCGACGTTTTTATCCGTCCGGCGGAAAGTTTTCCCTAACTATTGGCATGTCTTTGAAAAGTTACGGGCAATCATTCGTGCGCACTATGCCCGTAACTTTTATAGGTTGTTCTACCTTGTATGTCCTGTTATAGGGAAACCAATGCCAGCGCCTTGTTCTCGGCAGCTTCCATAATCTCCCGTTCACCGGGCCCTTTGTCGTTGATGCCGCACAAGTGCAGGATACCATGAATAATCACCCGGTGAAGCTCGCGGTCGTAGGGTTGCTCAAACTGTTCCGCATTGGTGCGGACAGTATCCAGACTGATGAATAAATCACCGGAAATGCGATTACCTTCGCAATAGTCGAAAGTGATGATATCCGTGTAATAATCATGTTGCAGATACTGCTGGTTTACTTCCAGTATTTTATCGTCCGAGCAGAAGATATAAGCGATTTCTCCCACTCTTTTTCCATAGCAGGCGGCTACCTCTTTAATCCATTCGGTGGTTTCTTTCTTTTTGATATCGGGCATCTTTACCCCATCGGTTTGATAACTTATCATAGAATAACAAATTAGAAATGACAGGCAAAGATAGGTAAAGTATCTTGTTAGCGGTTCACTTTCGGGATATTTTCTAATAACTTTCTAATCTGGTCTGAGTTGATTATAATCGGTTTCACTTCTCATCGGGAAAAGGGCGTTGTACTTTTGTCACCCAAAAACAGAAAACAATGAAACAACGTGCTATTCTTTTCTTTTTTATAGGCATAATGACAGGAATACTGCAGGCACAGACCTTGACTCTGAAAGATGCCGGACAGCTTTTTCTGAAGCAGAACCTGTCTCTTATTGCAGCCCGGTATGATATGGACATTGCTTGGGCACAGGTATTGCAGGCCAGACTTTTTGAGAATCCCGTTATCTCGTTAGAGCAAAATGTGTACAATAGGCTGAATGGAAAATACTTTGACATGGGAAAGGACGGGGAGTCAGGAGTGGAGATAGAGCAGGTTATCAGTATTGCCGGGCAGCGTAGTAACCGTATCCGTCTGGAAAAAGTGAACAAGGAAATGGCCGGATATCAGTTTCAGGAAATCATGCGCACCTTGCATAGTGAGCTGAACGAACGATTTGTCGAGACTTATTTTCTGACTAGAAATATGGCTGTTTATGAAAAAGAAATAACTTCGTTGGAGCGCCTTCTGGCTGAGATGAAACTTCAACAACAGAAAGGAAACATTTCACTGATGGAAGCCTCGCGTCTGGAGGCCATGTTGCTTTCATTGAAGAAGGAAAGGAATGAGCAGGAGAATCAGCTGGTTGCCGCCCGGGGAGAATTGAACCTTCTTCTGAGCCTTCCTGCTGATGCGCGTCCTGAACTGCTACTGGATGAAAGTATGTTGAAACAGCTGGACTTGTCACAACTCTCTTATGCGGACTTGATGGCACGTATGACTGGACGTCCCGATTTAAAACTGGCCCGTACCTATATCCGTGCTTCGCAGGCGAACCTTAAACTTCAGAAGTCGCTGGCTTTTCCCGAAGTATCCTTTAAAGGGACTTATGACCGTGCCGGTAATTTTATCAATAATTACTTTGCTGTGGGGATCAGTTTCTCTGTTCCTATATTTAACCGTAATCAGGGTAATATAAAGTCGGCCCGCATCGAAATCATGAAAGCGGATAAGGAAAAGGAGTATGCCATGGGAAAAGCGGAGATGGAGCTTTTTACCGCTTATTCGCAGCTGGAGAAGGCGATGAATCTTTATCAGTCGGTGGATAGTGATTTGGAGCAGAACTTTGAGAAACTGATAGCGGGAGTGAATGAAACGTTCCGGAAACGTAGTATCAGTCTGTTGGAATTTATAGACTATTATGAGAGTTATAAAGAAACTTGTATACAGTTATATGACACACGTAAGGACTTGCTTCTGGCTATGGAGAATTTGAACCGAGTTATCGGACAAAATGTATTTAATTATTAATAACTTATCAATCAGAGAACAACAATGAATCAGAATATCTTTTTACTGGGCTTATTTTTTCCTCTTCTTTGTAACTGTTCGGCACCGGCTGAACAAACAGACACGACCAATGGGGGGATCTTCCTGACAGACAGTTTGAAACAAGTAGTGGCCATTGATACTGTAAGTATACAGGAGGTCACGATGGAACTTACCCTGAACGGTCGTGTTACTTTCAACCAAGAACAGGTGGCACGGGTGTATCCCATATTCGGGGGGACGGTGACGGAAGTCCATGCGGAAACGGGAGATTATGTGCAGAAAGGTGAGGTTCTGGCCGTAATCCGTAGCGGGGAAGTGGCCGACTATGAGAAACAGCAGAAAGATGCTGCCCAACAAGTGCTTACCGCCCGGCGTGCCATGGATGCGACTCAGGATATGTATGTTTCGGGCATAGCTTCGGAGCGCGATATGCTCCAGGCAAAGCAAGAACTGGCCGCAGCCGAGGCGGAGGATAAAAGGGTGAAGGAAGTTTTCTCCATTTATCATCTGTTGGGTAATTCCTTTTATCAAGTGAAGTCTCCGGTAGCGGGATTTATTGTCAATAAAAACATCAGCAAAGATATGCAGATACGTTCAGACCAGAGTGAGGAATTATTTACTGTATCGGGGTTGGAGAATGTCTGGGTGATGGCCGATGTCTATGAAAGTGATATCAGCAAAGTATGTGCAGGAGACAGGGTGGAGATTACTACACTGGCTTATCGGAACAGGAGTTTCGGAGGCACTATAGACAAAGTGTATCAGGTGCTGAATGACGAGAGTAAAACGATGAGCGTGCGCATAAAATTGCAAAATAAGGATTATCTGCTGAAGCCGGGTATGTTTACCAATGTAAAGGTGACTTGCAAGGCATCCGAGGAACGGATGGCACGGATAGACCCTCATTCGCTGGTTTTTGAGAATGGGAAGAATTATGTGGTAGCGGTAGACGGCGACGGCAGTCTTCAGGTGAAAGAGGTGGAGATTTACAAGCGGTCGGATAAGGAATGCTATCTCCGTTCCGGTGTTACCGGAGGCGATAAGATTCTTAACAAAAATGTTCTGTTGGTTTATAATGCTTTGAATGACGATTCTAAATAGAAGGAAAGTATGCATAAGTTTATTGATAATATAGTAGCTTTTTCACTGAAAAATAAATTTTTTATATTTTTCTGTACCACGATAGCGGTCATTGCAGGGGCGATATCTTTCAAACATACACCTGTAGATGCTTTTCCCGATGTGACGAACACGAAAGTGACCATAATCACCCAGTGGCCGGGGAGAAGTGCGGAAGAGGTGGAGAAATTCATCACTATCCCTGTTGAAATAGCGATGAATCCTGTTCAGAAGAAGACTGATATCCGTTCTACCACTCTTTTCGGTCTGTCTGTTATCAATGTGATGTTTGAGGACGATGTCGATGATTTCACAGCTCGCCAGCAGGTGTATAACTTGTTGAATGATGCTGATTTACCGGAAGGGGTCACTCCTGAAGTACAGCCGCTTTATGGCCCGACGGGAGAGATTTACCGCTACACTTTGCGCAGTGGCAAGCGTGATGTGCGCGAATTGAAAACAATTCAGGACTGGGTGATAGACCGCAATCTCCGTGCTGTGCCGGGTGTGGCTGATATTGTGAGTTTCGGTGGCGAGGTAAAGACTTTCGAAGTCAGTGTGAATCCCCATCAACTGATAAATTACGGTATTACTTCATTGGAACTGTATGATGCTATTGCAAAGAGTAATATCAATGTCGGAGGAGATGTGATTACTAAGAGCTCACAGGCCTATGTGGTGCGTGGAATCGGATTAATCAATGATTTGGAGGAAATCCGGAATATTGTAGTGAAGAATATCAACGGTACGCCTGTATTGGTCCGTCATTTGGCGGATGTGCACGAATCCTGTTTGCCCAGACTGGGACAAGTAGGACGCATGGAGGAAGATGATGTGGTGCAAGGCATTATCGTCATGCGGAAAGGAGAAAATCCGGGTGAGGTGATTGCTGCCTTGAAGCATAAAATAGCAGAACTGAATACAGGGATTCTGCCCGAGGATGTGGAGATTGTTCCATTCTATGACCGTGAGAACTTAGTCAATCTGGCTGTTCATACGGTGACTCATAATCTTATTGAGGGTATATTGTTAGTTACGTTTATCGTTTTAATTTTTATGGCGGATTGGCGGACGACAGTGATTGTCGGCATCGTGATTCCGTTGGCGCTGCTCTTTGCCTTTATCTGCCTTAGAGCGATGGGAATGTCTGCCAATCTGCTTTCTATGGGAGCGATAGATTTCGGCATCATCATTGATGGCGCCGTGGTGATGGTAGAAGGGGTTTTTGTGGCGCTGGACAGAAAAGCGTACGAGGTGGGAATGCCTGCGTTCAACCGGATGTCGAAAATGGGGCTTATTCGGAGCACTGCCAAAGATAAGGCGAAAGCGGTGTTCTTCTCCAAATTGATTATTATCACAGCGTTGGTGCCTATATTCTCTTTTCAGAAAGTGGAAGGAAAGATGTTCTCTCCGTTGGCATATACATTGGGATTCGCACTGCTGGGGGCTTTGATCTTCACTTTGACACTGGTTCCTGTCCTGTCTTCTATGTTGCTGAAACGTAATGTCCGTGAGAGGAATAACTGTATCGTCCGTTTTATCAATGAAAAAGCTTCGTTGCTGTTCGACCGGTTTCATGCCCGTCGCAGTCTCACTATCGGACTCTCTACGGTGGTGGCGGTTTTCGGATTGTGGCTTTTTACTTTCTTGGGAACGGAGTTTCTTCCTCAGCTGAATGAAGGTTCCATTTATGTACGCGCCACGCTTCCGCAAAGCATCGCTTTGGATGAATCGGTGGAGCTGGCCAACACCATGCGTCGTAAACTGATGGCTTATCCCGAAGTGAGACAAGTGATGTCCCAAACCGGACGACCGAATGACGGAACAGATGCGACCGGTTTCTATAATATTGAATTTCATGTAGACATCTATCCCGAGAAAGAATGGGAGAGCAAACTGACCAAACTGGAACTGATTGATAAGATGCAGCAGGATTTATCCATTTATCCGGGCATCGACTTCAACTTCTCACAGCCTATATCGGATAATGTGGAGGAGGCGGCATCGGGGGTAAAGGGCTCTATTGCGGTGAAAGTGTTCGGCAAGGACTTATATGAGTCACAGAAACTTGCCGTACAGATTGATAAAATTTTGGGGACTGTGGAAGGTATTGAAGATTTGGGAGTAATCCGTAACATCGGCCAGCCTGAACTGCGTATCGAACTGGATGAACAGAAACTGGCACGATACGGGGTAGCGAAAGAAGATGTGCAGTCCATCATCGAGATGGCTATCGGCGGAAAATCGGCCTCTTTACTTTATGAAGATGAACGGAAGTTCAATATTATGGTGCGTTATAATCCGGAATTCCGTCAGAACGAAGATCAGATAGGCAAGATATTGGTTCCGGCCAGCGATGGAGCCATGATACCTGTCAAGGAATTGGCGGATATCCGTACCATTACAGGACCCTTACTTATTTTCAGGGACAACCACACTCGTTTCTGTGCGGTCAAATTCTCCGTGCGGGGACGGGACATGGGAACGGCGGTGGCAGAGGCACAAAAGAAAGTAAATGCCGCGATCCATCTTCCTGAAGGATATTTTTTGAAATGGACGGGAGATTTTGAGAACCAGCAACGGGCGTCCAAGCGTTTGGCCCAGGTGGTTCCTGTGAGTATCGCTATTATCTTTGTCATTCTGTTTGTACTTTTTTCGAATGCCAGAGATGCAGGACTGGTGCTGCTGAATGTACCTTTTGCAGCCGTGGGAGGTATTGCCGCATTGTTGCTGACGGGATTTAATTTCTCAATTTCTGCGGGGATCGGTTTCATTGCTTTATTCGGTATCTGTATTCAGAATGGGGTGATTATGATTTCGGATATCAAGCATAATCTGCATACACGGCTATCCTTGCCGGATGCGGTGAAAACAGGAATGCGCTCGCGTATCCGTTCCATTGTAATGACGGCGGCCATGGCGGCTATCGGGTTGATGCCTGCTGCCATGAGTCATGGCATAGGTTCCGAATCACAGCGCCCGCTAGCTATTGTTATTATTGGCGGTTTGATAGGAGCCACTTTTTTTGCCTTGTTCGTATTTCCGCTGATTGTGGAGTGGGTTTATAGCAAGATGTTGTATGATAAAGAAGGTAATCTGCTGCAAAGAAAATTATAATGATGTATATTTGCAACCGACAGAAAAACAGATTTGTTTATGGCAAAAATAATATTGGTAGAGGATGAGATAAATATTGCCTCGTTCATTGAAAGAGGGCTTCGTGAGTTCGGTCACGAGGTCTCTGTGGTGTACGATGGTAATGCGGGATGGGAACTGCTTCAGAATGAGTCTTTTGATTTGTTGATATTGGATATCATTATGCCGGGTATGAACGGGTTGGAACTGTGCCGCATGTACCGGCAGCGTTTCGGCTATCACTCTCCTGTTGTTATGCTGACGGCGCTTGGAACTACAGACGATATTGTGAAAGGACTGGATGCCGGAGCGGATGATTATCTGGTGAAACCGTTTAGCTTTCAGGAACTCGAGGCGCGTATCAAGGCTTTGCTCCGCCGGAGTAAGGAGGTTCCTGTACAGCAATTGGTTTGTGGGGATTTGATTTTGGACTGTACGTTGCGGCGTGCTCGCCGGGGAAACATGGATATTGATCTTACGGTAAAGGAATATCGGTTATTAGAGTATTTTTTGTTGCATCAAAGGGCGGTGCTTTCCCGGCTTACGCTATTACGTGATGTGTGGGATAAGAATTTTGACACCAATACGAATGTAGTGGATGTATATGTGAATTATTTGCGCGCCAAAATAGATAAAGGTTTTGAGGACAAGTTGATACATACAGTGGTGGGTGTGGGCTATATGATGACTGATTGAAAAGTATCTTTAGGATATAGAGAAACTTAAAAGAAAGGATAGACATGAAGATTGGACCTAAAATAGCTTTGTTTTATTCCCTCATTACGATGTGTGCCATTATCATGGTGATGAGCGTGTTCTATTTGTTCAGCTCTCGCTATATCAACCGTCTGTATGAGTCTTATTTGCGGGAGAAGGCATTTATCACTGCTCAGAAATATTGGGAAAAAGATGAAGTTGACGAACAGAGCTATCGGTTAATCCAGCAGAAATATGATGAGCTGCTGCCGCAAGCAAGGGAAGTATTATTGAATATGGACACGTTGGCACACGTCAAGGACACGTTGGGAAAATATCTCAATGCCAGTCAGCAGGAAAGACTTTTTCATGGTGACGGTACTCCGGTGACTTTTAAATATAAGAAAGAATTGGGTGCGGCTCTCTATTATCCGGATAATGAAGGATATTTTATTGTCTTTGTCTTCTCTGAAAACACTTATGGCAAGGAGATACAGGAGCATATTTTGCTACTTTCGGTTACTCTCGTTGTCATCAGTTCTATTTTTATTTTTTTTATCGGGCGTGTTTATTCTAACCGGATTCTTACTCCCCTGCAACATATCTTGAAAGAATTGAAGCGTATCCGCGCCAATAACCTGAATGTACGTCTGAGAAGCTATGGGAACAAGGATGAGCTGGATCAGCTGATTGTGTCACTGAATGGGATGCTGGATCGTATTGACACAGCGTTTAAATCCGAGAAATCATTTGTCAGCAACGCTTCCCATGAATTGAACAACCCGCTTACTGCTATTCAGGGGGAGTGCGAAATAGCCCTTCTGAAAGAGCGTAGCACTTCGGAATATATGGATTCTTTGGAACGTATCTCGGTAGAGAGCAAACGTATTTCTCTGCTGATAAAGTCTTTGCTGTTTTTATCCCGTCAGGATAAGGATATTCTAGCAAATACGGTAGAGGATGTTTGCCTGCCTCGGATGCTGAGGGAGCAGTATGCCGGCCGTCCTCGTATTCGTCTGTCTTCCACACTTAGGGAGGAGAATGACTTTATTGTCCGTGCCAATCCTTATTTATTGGGAATAGCCCTTCAGAATGTAGTGGATAATGCCTGTAAATATTCGGATAAGGATGTGGAAATCAGCTTGTTCGAAAAGGAGGGCCGGAAAGTGGTGGAAATCAGGGACCAGGGTATTGGTATTCCTCAAGAAGAGGTAGAATTGATTTTTCAATCTTTCTATCGTGCTAGTAATACACGTTCTTACAAGGGGCAAGGCATCGGGCTAAGCCTTTCTTTGAAAATTATATCTACTTACGGCGGCCAAATGGGAATCCATTCGGAAGAGGGACATTTTACCACCGTAAGTATAACTTTTCCTCTGTCCCTAGCCGAAGAATAAATAACAGATAAGAATAGCCGCAATCACTCCGGCCAAATCGGCCAGTAGTCCGCAAGGAACGGCGTGGCGTGTCCTCACTACTCCTACGCTACCGAAATATACTGCCAGGATATAAAAGGTAGTGTCTGTGGAACCTTGAAAGATACAGGCCAGTCTGCCTACGAAAGAATCGGGACCGTATGTAGTCATGGCATCCACCATCAATCCGCGTGCTCCGCTTCCACTCAATGGTTTCATCAGTGCTGTGGGGAGTGCTCCTACGAAATCACTGTCGATACCGCATAGCTTTACGGCTCTGTCAATGCCGTCAATCAAATAGTCCATCGCACCCGATGCACGGAAGACACCGATGCCTACCAGTATGGCTACCAGGTAAGGAATGATGCGTACGGCAGTGTTGAATCCTTCTTTGGCCCCTTCAACAAAGGAGTCGTAGACATTGATTTTTTTTCTGATCCCTGCTACAATGAAGCCGATGATGATAAGAAATAGAAAGACATTGGCAAAGGTAGTGGAGTAAATATCTATCTGGTTTCGTGACAAGGTATTGAAGAAATAAATAATTCCTGCTACCAGCAAACTCATTCCCCCTAAGAAGAAGAGGATGGTACGGTTAAACAGGTTGATTCTCTGATAAATGCTTACAGCGACAATACCTGCCAAGGTAGAGAAGAAGGTTGCCAGCAGGATGGGGACAAATATGTCTGTAGGTTGGGCAGCACCTAGTTGAGCGCGATATACCATGATGCTGATAGGAATCAGAGTCAGCCCCGAAGTATTCAGTACCAGGAACATAATCATGGGATTACTGGCAGTATCTTTCTTGGGGTTCAGTTCTTGCAGGCCCTCCATTGCTTTCAGTCCTAAGGGAGTGGCGGCATTATCTAGTCCCAGCATATTGGCTGCCAGATTCATAAAGATACTACCTGTCACAGGATGTCCTTTGGGGATATCGGGAAAAAGTTTACTGAACAGAGGTCCCAGCAATCGGGAAAACAGAGCGATGACTCCGCCTTGCTCGCCTATTCTCATGATACCCAGCCAAAGGGAAAGGACACCGGTCAGTCCCAGTGAAATTTCAAATGCAGTTTTGGAAGAACTGAAAGTAGAGTTGATAATTTCGGGAAACACTTGTGTGTCGCCAAGGAAAACGAGTCGCATCAACGCTACTACGAAGGCTATCAGAAAAAAGGCTATCCAAATGTAGTTCAGAACCATATCGCTAGTTTTATTAGTAATAACTCGGACAAAAGTAGTCAATTTATTCGTTTTTGAATTAGAAAAGATTCAATTCTCTTATTTTTATTTCCAATCTTTGTTTGAACACGATAGCAAAATAGTATGAAATGATTTTAAGAGCAAACTACTCTCTCATTTGATTATTTCGATGAACGGGACGAGAAGGAAGCGTTTAAGCGATTCTCGCGAGTTTGAAGAATATAAAAAAGAGTAAAAAGACGTTTGATGGTTTGCTATTTGTCGGGTATATAAAGAAAAATGTTCTTTATGGATTTAAATATGCTTTGAAATGGATACTAATGAGATGTAAAATAACTCTTGAAATAAGTCTGTTCTAGAAAAAACGGATAATATAAGAATCGAAATAGTTAGGAAAAAGAGTTTTGTTGATCGGATCTGATAATAAAAGGTTATATTTGTGCAAATATGTAGTGTGAATTCTGTAGTAGAAGGAGGGCATTGACGTAATAACAAGTAATATGGGAGAATATATGATGAAAACCGAGGAAATAAAAGATTAGTTCAAGCAGTTTGAAAGTATCGTTTGTGATTATCATGGAGTAGAGTGTTGGAGTGCACGCGAGTTGTATTCCTTATTGGGTTATACCCAGTGGAGAAACTTTGAGGCTATCATCAATAAAGCGAAAGCTGCTTGCACGAATGCAGGTGAAGATGTGACCTATCATTTTGCTGACGTCAGCAAAATGATAAGTTTACCTAAAGGTGCAGAAAGAGAGATAGATGATATCTATCTTACCCGTTATGCCTGTTATTTGACTGCTCAAAATGGTGATGCGCGTAAATCGGCTATAGCTTTTGCTCAAAACTACTTTGCTGTTCAGACAAGGCGTGCAGAATTGGTGGAACAACATCTGTTGGATTATGAGCGGGTTCAAGCACGGACTAAATTGGCTGAAACGGAAAAGCTGTTATCGGGTGTGTTTTATGAACGCGGAGTAGATAGTAAAGGTTTTGCCATTATCCGTTCAAAAGGAGATAAAGCCTTGTTTCGTCTTGACACAGCGTTGCTAAAATGTAAACTTGGTGCGCCCCACAGTCGTCCGCTGGTCGATTTCTTACCAACCATCAGCATTAAGGCAAAAGATTTTGCTGCTGAGATGACTTCTATTAACGTACAACAAAAAGATCTTTATGGACAGTCATCAATTGAAAAAGAACATATTGAGAATAATACGGCTGTTCGGAATATGAT
>ERZ1504397.184-NODE-184-length-20557-cov-4.900010_pt1 | contig 20557 bp, 14 predicted proteins | sample MGYA00574837_ERZ1504397 | MGnify/ENA primary metagenome ERZ1504397 (study PRJEB39906, sample SAMEA3182050) | gut metagenome | biome: human; feature: gut; material: Stool; isolation source: human stools | place: Canada | collected 2012-02-22 ... | reverse complement strand
AGACAGGGCGTTGCCCGTCTTGGCGCAGAGGGCGAAGATGTCGGCCGTGACATTGGGGCGGGCTTCGCAGACCATGCCGACCACGCCGAACGGTACGCGGCGCTTGACGATGGTCATGCCGTTGGGGCGCGTCCAGCGCGCCAGTTCCTCGCCCTGAGGCGAGCGCAGGTGCGATACGGCTTCCATGTCGGAGGCGATGGAGCCGATTCGCTCCGGGGTCAGCCGCAGGCGGTCGAGCATGGGTGACGAGGCGGGCATGGCCTCAATGTCGCGGGCGTTGGCTTCGAGCAATGCGGGCGTATGCCCGCGCAGGAGCCTTGCGGCGTGTTGCAGGATGCGGCCGAGGCGTTCGGGTTCGACGTCGGCCAGCGCCGTCCCGGCCTTCCGGGCGGCCTTGAACAGGGATTCGTATTCCATAATCGGTTATTCCAGGTAGAGGTAATCGCAGTGGACGAGGGGCTTGAGCCCTTTGCGTCCGATATTGCGGCGGGCGGTGGCGCTGTCGCACGAGATGCGTCCCACGGCCAGCTGTGCCCCGTCGGGCGAGAGGATGCGCACCAGGTCGTCGCGTTCGAAATCGCCTTCGACGGCTGTGACGCCCACGGCGAGGATGCTGGCGGCCTTGCTGGCGCGGACGGCTGCGGCGGCGCCCTGGTCGAGGTGCAGGGCGCCCTTGGCGAAGCCTTCGCTGCTGGCGATCCACTTCTTGACCCCCGAAGCCGGTCGGGGAGCCGCTTCGAAACGCGTGCATACGACGTCGCGGTCCGTGAGGATCAGATCCGTCAGGATATTGTCGCGGCGGCCGTTGGCGATCACGACCTCGATGCCCTCGCCCGCCGCGCGCGACGAAATGCGGCTCTTGGTCGTCATGCCTCCGCGGCCGCGCGAGGAACGCGCCGTGTCGATGTACTGCGAGAGGTCTTCCGAGGGTTTCACACGGCGGATGACCTGCGATGCGGGGTCGGCGGGCGAGCCGTCGTAGATGCCGTCGATGTTGCTCAGGATAATGAGCGCCTCGGCGTTCATCATGGCCGCGACGAGCCCCGAGAGCTCGTCGTTGTCGGTGAACATCAGTTCGGTGACCGAGATGGTGTCGTTCTCGTTGACGATCGGCAGCACGCCGTTGGCGAGCATCGTCTCCATGCAGTTGCGCTGGTTGAGGTACTGCCGCCGTGTGGAGAGGCTCTCCTTGGTGGTGAGCACCTGCCCGCAGACGATGCCGTATTCGTTGAAGAGGTCGTAGTAGCGGTTGAGTAGCTTGACCTGCCCCACGGCGGAGAAGAGCTGCCGTGCGGAGACCGAATCGAGCTTCCCGGCGCGTTGCCCGAGGATGCTGCGCCCCGAGGCCACGGCTCCCGACGAAACCAGGATGACCTCGGTGCCCGCGCGGTGGAGCCGGGCCACCTGGTCGACCAGGGCCGAGATGCGGGTGGTGTCGGGACGGCCGTCGTCGCGCGTCAGCACGTTGCTGCCCACCTTGATGACGATGCGCCGGTATTTGTTCTGTGCGTCCATATGCGTTTCATTCGCCGGGAATGGCCCGGCTCAGGGTTCGAATTTGTAGCCCACGCCCTTGATGGTGACGATGCGTTCGTCGCCGATCTTCTGGCGCAGTTTGCGGATGTGCACGTCGATGGTGCGGTCGCCCACGACCACCTCGGTGCCCCAGATCTTCGTATATATCTCTTCGCGCGAGAAAAGCTTCCCGGGCGACGAATAGAGCAGGTCGAGCAGCGCGAATTCCTTGCGCGGAAGGGCTATCTCGTGGCCGTCGCGCGTCACGGTGTAATGCTCGCGGTCGACGGCGATGCCTGCCGCGGCAGGTTCCGCCGGCGCGGTTTCGGCGTCGATCCGCTTGAGGATGGCCTGCACGCGGCTGACCAGCAGCTTCATCTTGATCGGCTTGGTGAGGTAGTCGTCCGCCCCGACACCGAAGCCCGTAAGCTGCTGATCCTCCTCGCCCAGCGCCGAGAGAAATACCACCATCGTGTCGCGCAGCTGCGGATCCTGGCGGATGGCACGGCAGGTCTGCGCACCGTCCATGACGGGCATCATCATGTCCAGCAGGATCAGGTGCGGACGGCACTCGGCGGCGGCCTTCAGCGCCTCGGCGCCGTTCTGCGCCGTGAATACTTCGTAGCCCTCCTTCTGGAGGTTGTACCTCACGAATTCGAGGATGTCGATTTCATCGTCGACAAGCAGGATGCGGTGGCTCATGGTTCCGGTTGACAGGTTTTGTATCGCACGCGGCAATTGGGCGCGGTTGCGTGCCGCTCATATCTCGGGCGAAGTTAGCAAATTTCCGGCTAAATCGTTCGGTAGCCCGGGAAAAATGGTTATATTTGCGAGATTTATATACTTCCGTATATATGGAAATCAAAAACGTGTACTGAGATGGCTACTGAAAATCCGAATCTTCCTGCTCCCGAGGAGCGAGTCAGCGATGCTGCTGAAGATGTGCAGACCGTAACTTCCGAAGTGACTTCCGAAGTCCCTGAAACCGAGGCCTCCGCAGCAGCGGAGGCGGAACCCGTCGTGGAAACACCCGCGGCAGAAGAACCCGAGACGGAAAAATCCGTTGCGGGAACGCCCGCGGCAGAGGTGCCCGTGGCTGAAGCGCCTGCGGCGGAGGAGCCCGTGGCGGAACCCGAGGCCGCGCCGCGTGCGAAGCGTGCCCGTATCAAGCCCGTTGCCGAGGCGGTGGAGACCGAATCCGGCGAGGAGGCCGTGCCGGCCGGTGCCGAAGTGGATTTCGCGGACGAGGAGGCGGCGCTCGCCGCGCAGGATGCCGGGCTGGAACTGGAGGGCGAGACGGCCGAAGAGGCCGCTGCCGACCAACTGGCCCAGGAAGCGCCGTCCGCCGAGGACAAGTTTGCCGGGAAGGGCAAGGAAGAGCTGGTAGCCCTCTTTATGCGTATGCTCGAAGAGCAGCCCGTGCAGTCGATCCGCCGGGATGTGGAGGCGCTGAAGATCGCTTTCTACCGCATCCGCCGCGCCGAGGTCGAGGCCGCACGCCGCAAGTTCGTCGAGGAGGGGGGCAGCGAAGAAGATTTCGCACCGGCCGTGGACGGCGCCGAAGTACAGCTCAAGGAGTTGTTCAAGGAGTACCGCCATCGCCGCGACGAGTTCATCGCGAACCTCGAGGCCGAGAAGGAGAAGAACCTCCAGGTCAAGCTCGGGATCATCGAGGAGCTCAAGGAACTGGTCAATTCGGACGAGACGCTCAACCATACCTTCAATAAGTTCCGCGAATTGCAGCAGCGCTGGAAGGAGACCGGCATCGTGCCGCAGCAGAACGTCAAAGACCTGTGGGAGACCTACAACCTGCATGTCGAGAATTTCTACAGCTTCATCAAAATCAACAAGGAGCTGCGCGACCTCGACCTGAAGAAGAACTACGAGCAGAAGATCGCCCTCTGCGAGCAGGCCGAAGCGCTGGTGCTGGAGCCTTCGGTTGTGGAGGCGTTCCACAAGCTGCAGAAGCTGCATGACGAGTGGCGCGAGACGGGCCCCGTAGCCAATGAATATAAAGAGGTGCTCTGGGAGCGTTTCAAGGCGGCGTCGAGCCGTATCAACAAACAGCATCAGGAGCATTTCGAATCGCTCAAGGGCGAGCAGGTCAAAAACCTCGAACTCAAGACGGAGCTTTGTGCCGCCACCGAGGAGCTGGCCGCGCAGCCGCTCACGACCCGCAAGGAGTGGAACCGTGCGAGCGACCGCCTGCTGGAGATCCAGAAGACCTGGAAAACCATCGGCTTCGCACCCAAGAAGGACAACAACCGTATCTACGAGCGTTTCCGCACGGCATGCGACAAGTTCTTCGAGGCCAAGCGGCAGTTCTATGCCGGGGTGAAGGCCGAGATGGAGCACAACCTGCAGCTGAAGACCGAGATATGCGAGGCCGCCGAGTCGCTGATGAACAGCGAGGAGTGGAAGAAGGCCACCGACGAACTGATCGCCCTCCAGGCCCGCTGGAAGCAGATCGGAGCCGTGTCGCGGCGCCATTCGGACGCCGTCTGGAAGCGTTTCCGTGCCGCATGCGACAAGTTCTTCGAGCGCAAGGCTTCGCATTTCGCCAGTGTGGACGGCGAATACGAGGAGAACCTCCGGCAGAAACTCGCCCTGCTCGATGAGATGGCCGCGGCCGATGTCAAGGCCGGAGGATACGACGTGATCCGCGAGTTCCAGCGCCGCTGGGGCGAGATCGGGTTCGTGCCCATCAAGCAGAAGGATGCCATCCAGAAGAAATACAAGGCCGCCGTCGATGCGCTGTTCAACACGCTGCGCGGTTCGGAGCGCGACCGTTCGATGAACCGTTTCCGCGAGAAGGTCTCGACGCTCAAATCGGCGGGCAGCAACCGCCTGCGTTCGGAGCGCGAGCGCCTTTACAATAAGGTGCGCCAGCTCGAACAGGAGATCGGCCTGCTGGAGAACAACATCGGTTTCTTCGCCAAGTCGAAGAACGCCGAGGCGATGATCGCCGAGGTGCGGGCCAAAATCGAGCGGGCCAAACAGGAGATGCAGGCCGCTATCGAAAAAGTGAAGCTCATCGATCAGGAGGAGAATAAGGAATAACCCGCCGAAGACGGTGTGCTATAACAGGTAAACTACTTCGTTATTATCGGTGTCACGGCTCGATCATGTACGCCAGTGCACACTCTTCGCCGTGAACCTCGATGCCCTGGTATTTTTACCTGTTCCTGCACACTTGAAAGGGGATGCGCCGAATTTCTCAATTTGACACATCCCTTTCCGGTGAGGAAACTTCTTTGTGGGGATAGCGGTGTATTTTATGTGAGTCCGGCCCTCGGAGCGGGAAGGTTTCCGGAGCGGTCTTCGAAAGCGGTTCCGGAACGATGTTTTAATAGGCAAGTGGAGAACCGGGCGTTCCGGCTTAAGGGTTGAAACGGAGCCGGATAAACGACGGTGCAAACAAAATAATTCGAAACAGATAATGAAACTCAGCAAACCCAAGTACATTTTCGTGACGGGCGGCGTGGCTTCGTCGCTCGGTAAAGGCATTATTTCGGCGTCGATCGCCCGCTTGCTGCAGGCACGCGGCTATTCGGTGACGATTCAGAAATTGGATCCCTATATCAATATCGACCCCGGAACCCTGAATCCTTACGAGCACGGAGAGTGTTACGTGACCGAAGACGGTGCGGAAACCGACCTCGACCTGGGGCATTACGAGCGTTTCACTTCGATTACGACCAGCCATGCCAACAACGTGACCACCGGTAAGATTTATCAGTGCGTGATCGACAAGGAGCGCAAGGGCGAGTACCTGGGCAAGACCGTGCAGGTCATTCCTCATATCACGGACGAAATCAAGCGCCGCATTCAACTGTTGGCGCAGCGCAAGGAGTACGATGTGATTATCACCGAGATCGGCGGTACGGTGGGCGACATCGAGTCGCTGCCCTTCATCGAATCGGTGCGTCAGTTGCGTTACCAGCTCGGAGCCCGCAATACGGCGCTGGTTCATCTGACGCTCATTCCTTACCTGGCCGCTTCCGGCGAGTTGAAGACCAAGCCGACCCAACATTCGGTCAAGACCTTGCTCGAGAACGGTTTGCAGCCCGATATTCTGGTGCTGCGCACCGAGCATCCGCTCTCTGCGGAGCTCAGGCGCAAGGTGGCGCTCTTCTGCAACGTGGATGCCAACGCGGTGATGGAGTCGATCGACGTACCGACGATCTACGAAGTGCCGCTGGTGATGCACCGTCAGCATCTGGACGAGGTGGTGCTCAGCAAGCTCGACCTTCCGTCGGAGCAGGAACCCGACTTGAGTTCGTTGCAGGCTTTCGTCGATAAGGTGAAGAATCCCAAGCGGACGATCGACATCGCCCTGGTGGGTAAATATACGGAACTTCCCGATGCTTACAAGTCGATCTGCGAGTCCTTTATTCAAGCCGGTGCGGTGAACGACTGCAAGGTGAAGTTGCATTACGTGAATTCGGAGAAGATAGACGCTTCGAACGTCGGGGAGAAGCTCGGCAAAATGGCCGGTATTCTCGTGGCTCCGGGGTTCGGCAACCGGGGAATCGAGGGGAAGATCGAAGCGGTGCACTTTGCGCGGACTCACCGTATTCCGTTCCTGGGAATCTGTCTGGGTATGCAGTGCGCCGTGATCGAATTCGCTCGCAACGTACTGGGCTTCAAGGATGCCACCTCGACAGAAATGGACCCGGCGACGAAGCATCCGGTCATCGACCTGATGGAGGAACAGAAGGGCATTACCGCCAAAGGCGGCACGATGCGTCTGGGAGCTTACCCCTGCTCGCTGGAGCCGGGATCGAAAGCTGCGCAGGCTTACGGTACGACTCAGATTCAGGAGCGTCATCGCCACCGCTACGAATTCAACAGCGAATACCTGAAGGATTTCGAGAGCCACGGAATGAAAGCCGTCGGTGCGAACCCCGATACGGGGCTGGTCGAAGTGGTCGAAATTCCCGACCATCCCTGGTTCGTCGGTACGCAATACCATCCCGAATACAAGAGCACCGTACAGCGGCCTCATCCGCTTTTCGTCGCGTTCGTAGCTGCGGCGCTGGCGGGAAAAGACGATAAGAAAAAATAGTTTGCAACCTTGCTTCGGGGTATCCTCAAAGAATTTAGATTACGCATGGATAAAAAATCAATCGCCGGAATTGTCATCGTGGCCCTGATCTTCCTGGGTTTCACGTTCTATAATTCGCATCAACAGAAAAAGTATCAGGAACAGCTCATGGCGTACAACGCCGAACAGGCGCGTATCCAAGCCGAGCAGGATTCGCTCTTGGCGCTCAACGCTCCGCTGCCGACTGCGGATTCTGCGGCTATTGCGGCTGCGGGAGAGCGGTTGTCCGGGGACAGCCTGCAGGCGCAGCGTCGGATCATGCAGTTCGGAGAGCTGCTGGCTGCGGCGCAGCAGGCCGAAGCCGAGGAGTTCACCGTGGAGAACGAGGTATTGAAGATCGATTTCTCGACGCGTGGCGGCCAGGTCAAGGATGTTACGCTGAAGGATTACACCAAGTATGCACCTCGTGACGAGCGGAATCAGCCGGTGCGGCTTTTCGATCCGGCAACGGCCAATTTCGCCCTGACGTTCTATGTGAAGAATGGTCATAACAACGTGTTGGTCAATACGGCGGATTACACCTTCAATCTGGTGTCGATGGAGAAGGATGCCGACGGTGCGCAGCGCATCACGATGGATCTGCCGGTGGCGCGTGACGCCGTGTTACGGTACGAGTATGTCGTTTATAACATACAGTCGCCGGCGCGGGATTATCTGGTCGATCTGAATGTCTATCTGAAAAATATGGCGCCGCAGATGGCCAGCCAGACGACTGTCGGCATCGACTGGAGCAACCGGTCCTATCAGAATGAGAAAGGGTTTCAGAACGAGAATACCTATACGACCATCTATTACCGGGCTCCCGGCGAGTCGTCGGCCGACGATCTGGGGATGAGCGACGGGGAGAAGCAGAAGACGGTTTCGTCGTCGCTCAACTGGGTGGCTTTCAAGCAGCAGTTCTTCTCGTCGGTGATGATCGCCCCGGAAAACTTCTCCTACGCTGATATGAAGTTTACGACGGCGGAAAAAGGCTCGGGTTACATAAAGGATTTTTCGGCGAAATTGACGGTTCCCTATACGGCGCAAACCGACCATTACAACTTCGCTTTCTATTTCGGTCCGAACAAATACGCCATTCTCAAGCATGTGGCGACGACCGAGGGGGACGACGAACTGCATCTGGAACGGTTGATTCCGCTCGGCTGGGGTATTTTCGGCTGGGTGAACCGCTGGTTCGTGATTCCGGTGTTCGATTTCCTGCGTCAATTTATCCCGAGTTTCGGCCTGATTATCCTGATCCTGGCCGTGCTGGTGAAGGTCATCATCTCGCCGCTGACCTATAAAAGCTACATATCGACGGCCAAGATGCGCGTCATCAAGCCCGAAGTCGATGAGCTGGCCAAGAAATATCCGCGCCAGGAGGATGCCATGAAGCGCCAGCAGGCGACGATGGAGCTCTACAAGAAGGCCGGTATCAACCCGATGGGCGGTTGTATCCCGCTGTTGATCCAGATGCCGATCATTATTGCGATGTTCCGCTTCTTCCCCGCCTCGATCGAGCTGCGCGGCCAGCATTTCCTTTGGGCCGACGACCTTTCGTCGTACGACAGCGTGTTGTCGCTGCCGTTCAACATCCCCTTCTACGGAGATCACGTGAGCCTGTTCGCCCTGTTGATGACCGTCGCGCTGTTCGCCTTCTCGTATATCAATTACCAGCAGACGGCTTCGTCGCAGCCCCAGATGGCCGGTATGAAGTTTATGATGGTTTATCTGATGCCGGTGATGATGCTCCTGTGGTTCAACAGTTATTCGAGCGGTCTGACTTACTACTACTTCCTGGCCAACATTCTCACGATCGGACAGACGCTCGTGATCCGCCGGATGATCGACGACGAGAAAATTCATGCCGTGATGCAGGCCAATGCCGCGAAAAACAAGAACAGGAAGAAATCCAAGTTCCAGTTGCGTTACGAAGAGTTGCTGCGTCAGCAGGAGGAGGCGCAAAGGAACGCTTCCCGACGGAAATAACCGAAAGGTGCGAAGAGTTCCCTAACAAGTTTTCGAAATTGAAAATCACCCCTGTCAGAGTTCATCCTGACAGGGGTGATAACTTATTCGGACTGTTAGAGAGCCCCTTCATTCGCACGGCGCTGTGGATTTCAGGCGTGTCAGTCGTAGAGGTCGAGGTATTCGTACGTATTTCCGACCAGGGAGAGGTAGCGTTCGAATTCGGGGCGGGAAATGACCACCGTGGCTCGGCAATCGTTGGGGTGGAAACTCAAACTGTCGCACGTTTGCAGATGACGGTCTAAAAAGAGATGTACGTGGTGTTCCGCATCGTTGATAAGGCCGAACGGCGACACGGAACCCGGTTCGAGCCCTAGGTAGCGTTCCATGCGCTGCGGCGAGGCGAAGGTGAGTTTGCCCTGCCGCAGTCGGTGTTCCAGATCGTGAATCGCCAGCGAGCGGTCGCAGTCGAAACAGACCAAATAATGACGGTCGCCCTTGTGGTTGCGGAAGAAGAGGTTTTTGCAATGTTTCGACCCGTCCTCGCGCCAATGTGCCTTGGCCTCTTCGATGGTCGGGGAAGCCGGGTGGTGATAGATGTCGTACCGGATTTTGTGTCTGTCGAGAAATTCCCGGACGATCGTTTCGCGTTCCATATCGACTATTTGGATTCGGTTCGAGAGCGGATTTATTCGACGTAAAGTACCAATCCCTTGAGGTATTCGCCTTCGGGATGATAGATGTTGATCGGATGGTCGGCGGGCTGGGTCAGTTGGTGCAGGATGCGGACCTTGCGTCCGGCGATGGCTGCGGCCGAGAAGACCGTGGTGCGGAACAACTCCTTGCTGACCGCCTGCGAACAGGAGAAAGTGAAGAGGAGCCCTCCGCTTTTGATCTGCGCCAGCGCCCGGGCATTGAGCCGCTTGTAGCCCTGCATGGCATTGCCCAGCACTTTGTGGTGCTTGGCGAAGGCCGGCGGGTCGAGGATGATCATGTCGTACCGGTCGCCGATGTCCTTGAGGTATTCGACGGCATCGACGGCCAGCGAAGTGTGGGGAGCCTCTTCTCCGAAGTTGAGCCGAACGTTGGCGTCGGCCAGGGCGACGGCCCGCTCCGAGGAGTCGATCGAGCATACTTCGCGTGCCCCGCCCGCAAGAGCATATACCGAAAATCCGCCCGTGTAGCAGAAGGTATTGAGGACCGTGCGTCCTCGGGCGTAGCGGCGTACCAGTTCGCGGTTGAAGCGCTGGTCGATAAAGAAGCCCGTTTTCTGCCCCTCTTCCCAATTGACCAGGAATTTTTCGCCGTTTTCGAGCACGGTGCGGGGCATTCCTCCCGTTTTGCCGTAAAGGTACCCGTCCACGGGATTCAGGCCGGCCTTGAACGGTACGGTTTGGGAACTTTTGTCGTAGATGGCGGTGATCCGGTCGCCGTAAACCGTTCGGATCGCATCGGCGATTGTCAGGCGGGCGTGGTACATGCCCACCGAGTGACATTGAATCACGGCGGTCGTGTCGTAAATATCGACGACGAGTCCCGGCAGGGAGTCCCCCTCGCCGTGAACCAGACGGTAGCAGGTGGTGTCGGGGGCATCCGTGAGCCCGAGCGTGCGGCGCACGTCGAGTGCGGTGGAGATCATCCGCTGCCACCAGGCCGTGTCGATCGGTTCCTGTTCGAAGGTGAGCACCCGCACGGCGATCGAACCGATCTGGTAATGTCCCCGGGCGATGAAGTCGCCCGAACGGGTATAGACATCGACGAGGGCACCTTCGGGGATTTCGTTTCCGTCGTAACGGACGGATTCGATCGCGCCCGAGAAAATCCAGGGATGGCGGCGCAGCAACGACTCTTCCTTGCCGCGTCGGAGGTGTATTTGCGGGATCATTTCTTCGTTTTCTTTGGTTTGGGTGTGTGCAGCAGCCGGTCGTAGATACGCGTGCAGACCCAGGCGTCCGTTGCGGCGTAGAGCTGCTGCTTGTCGGTGAGTTGTGCGGCTTCCCAGTTGCTCAGGCGCTGAGCTTTGGATACCCGCTGGCCGAGTACGATCGCCGAAAGTTTGCGCAGGCTTTTCTCTTCGATGCCCCACTCTCCGGCGAGCTCCTGAAGATCCACGAAGCCCGCTTCCTGAAAGTGCCGGATGTTGTGCAGTGCCCGCAGGTCGCCCTTTACATCGGCGCCGATTTTCAGGATCTCCTTGTTTTCGAGGATTTTGACGATGGCTTTGTCGAGAGGAATCTTGCAGAGCCGGAACAGGAAGCTCTGTTCCGGCGAGGAGAGTTGCAGCAGTGCGACCCGATTGACGACGCCCGCCCGGAACGAAGGCCGGGTTTCGGTGTCGAACCCGATGACGGGCTGTGCCGCCAGGTAGCGGCAGGCCTCCCTGAGCCTCGGTTCCGAGTCCACGACGACGATCGGGCCCCGGAATTCGATGGCCGGAAGCAGAGCGGCCTCCTCGTTGCTGATGCTATTTTGAAATGTGATCGGTTTGTTCATGAAATCGCGCAAAGTTACCGATTAATCGTGACTTTTCCATCCGGGAGTATGGAAATTTTGCCTTCGCCGCTCAATTTGCGCAGGAGCTCGGCGATTTGTGCCGGATCGGATCGGAGTGCAGCGACGATTTCCCGGGGATCGAGAGCGTCGTTGCGGAGCAGCTCCAGAACGGTCTTTTTCGAGGCTTCCGCCTGCGGAGCGCGGGCGGCGCGTTTGCGGGCGAGGCAGAGGTCGCAGATGCCGCACTCCCGGGGCTCCGGCACTCCGAAATAGGCTTCCAGGAAGGAGCTGCGGCAGCCGGTTTCCGCCGTGGCATAGGCGAGCATCCGCTCGAATCGTTCGCGGGTCTGTTTCCGGCGCTGCTGGTACGATTCGGGGGAGATGTAGAGATCGGCGGTGGGGAGCCGTTCTTCGTCCATGTAGAGGAGCGGCGAGCGGTTCGAGGGGATGTAGCGGATCACGCGCAGTTGCCAGAGCCGTTTCAGCAGGTCGTGCACCTTTTCGGGCGTATAGCCGCTCCAGGTCGCTATTTCCGTTTCGTCGATGGGGCGGAAGTCGGTGAAAACCCCTTCGTACAGACGCAGCAGAACACGGATGATGTGGTCCAGATCGTCGCGGATCACCCGCAGGCGGTAGAGATCGTCGCGGCTGACGCAGAAGAGGATGCGCGCGGGGTTGGCCGCTTCGTCCAGGAGGGTCATGTAGCCGTTCTGACTCAGGATCTTCAGGGCGTTCTGTACCAGACCCGTATAGAGGTGCTCCCGGGTGCAGAAATCGCGCAGGTTGAATAGAAAGGAACTTTGGGCACCGTCGCCGATGGCGATCTGGAGGTAGCTGCAGATTTTTTCGTAGATCGAACGGATCTTTTCGAGCGGAGGGTAGTCCGCTTCGAAGCGTTTGGCGATGCGTCCCGCATCGTCGGAAGAAATCAGCAATACGGCATAGCTGCGTCGCCCGTCGCGTCCGGCACGTCCGGCCTCCTGATAGTAGCTTTCGAGTGAGTCGCACATCGTATAATGTACCACGTAGCGGACGTCCGGCTTGTCGATCCCCATCCCGAAGGCGTTGGTAGCTACCATGACGGGGGTGCGCCCCGAAATCCAGGCATCCTGCCGCATCGAGCGCTCGGCATGTCCCAGCCCGCCGTGATAATATTCTGCGGAGATACCTTCGTCGCGCAGGAAAGCCGCGACCTGTTCGGCTCCTTCGCGGGTGCGGACATAGACGATGCCGGAACCGCCGACGTTGCGGATGATCCGCAGGAGCTGTTCGTTTTTGTCGTCGGTATGGCGCACGGCATAAGAGAGGTTGGGACGCGAAAAATCGCTGCGCAGCAGATGGGGTTCCGTGAAGTGCAGCTTTTCCATGATGTCGTCCGCGACGCGCGGTGTGGCCGAGGCCGTGAGAGCCAGCACGGGGACGCCGGGAATCCGCTCGCGCAGCTCGGCGATCCGCAGGTAGGAGGGGCGGAAGTCGTAGCCCCATTGGGAGATGCAGTGGGCCTCATCGACGGCGAGAAGCGATACGTTCATTCGCTGCACCCGCAGGCGGAAGGCCTCGGATGCGAGCCGTTCGGGAGCGACGTAGAGGAATTTCACGTCGCCATAGACGCAGTTGTCCAGGTCGATGTCGATCTGTCGGGCCGATAGGCCCGAATGGATCGCCAGAGCGCGGATACCCAGCTTGCGGAGCCGATCGACCTGGTCTTTCATCAGGGCGATCAGCGGGGTGACCACGATGCATACGCCCTCCGAAGCCAGTCCCGGAATCTGATAGGTGAGCGACTTGCCGCCGCCCGTCGGCATCAGGGCCAGCGTATCGCGTCCGGCGAGCACCGAGAGGATGACCTGTTCCTGCACGGGGCGGAACGTGTCGAACCCCCAGTAGCGCTTGAGCAGCGCTGCGATCTGTTGCCGTCTGTTCGGTGCCGTCGATTCCATATACACAAAGGTAGTGTTTTTGGCTTTTACCCGAGCCCGGAAGGGATAAAAAGTGCGTCATATTAGGTTTCTCGAAATATTTTCCTATATTTGCACGTTGAAGAAGAAAACCGACCGATGAGAATCAAAGAGGAATATAAGGTCCGTGAAATGGCAGGCGAGCACATCGTGGTAATGCAGGGCCGTTACGGAGTGGATATGACCAAAGTGATTGCATTGAACGAAACCTCGCTCTGGTTGTGGAACCGGTTGCAGGGACGTGAGTTCGGTATCGACGATGTCCGCGATTTGCTCCTCGGCGAGTACGACGTGGATGCGGAAACCGCCGCGCGCGACGCCCAGGCGTGGGTCGCCCGGCTTAAAACATGTAATTTAGTCGAAGAATGAGCGTAAAGCTGCGCAGATATATGTCCGTGTGGATGTTGCTGGTTGCCTACTGTTTCTCGGTGGGGGCAGCGGCATACGCCGTACTTTCGTGCCACTGTTTGGAGCGGGAGAGGGGCGAGGTGCATATATGCTGCCGGGGTTGCGACATCCATACCGAATGCGATTCTCATTCGGTCAGTTTTAAGGCCGTTTGCTGCGGGGTGGATCACTCCAAGGCATCGGAGCTATATACTTCCGTATCGTCGTCCCAATGGGAGCGAGATACGAAGGTCATGATCGTCGATCTTCCGGCCATATTGGCAGCGGAGATGACGGCGCTTCCGTTCGATTCCGTTCATTGGGCGACGGTTTCTGAACGTCCCTGTCTGGCCCATAGCACGGTCCATCTTCTCTCTTCCGGACTGCGTGCCCCTCCCGTTTTCGTGTAACGACGCATGAAAAAGTGCAGTGTCGGCGTGCACTGTGTTTTCCCTGCGACAGACCGGTTGCCCGATTTGCAACCGGATTGCAAGAATGGAATATTATTTTTGCATCATGTTTACACAATCAACGGAAAATCAAATGAAATTCAAGTATTTAGCAGTATTAGTCTTTTTTGTTGCATCGGCATTCGGCGCGGCTCGGGCCCAGAATGTCAAAGGTGTCGTGTATGGAGCCGACACGGACGAGCCGCTGGGCGGGGCATCGGTGTATTGGGCCGGAACGACGGTGGGAACCGGTGCCGATGCCGAAGGAAATTATACCATACACCGGGTTAAGGGATACGATATGCTGGTCGCCGGCTTCGTCGGATATACCAGCGATACGATCCGTGTCGAGAGCGGCGTGGAGCGGGTCGATTTTCGTCTGTCGAACGAGGGGGTGGAACTCGAGGAGGTCGTGGTGAACAGCACGCTGGGCGGTAACTACGTGAAGCGGGACGGCATTCTCAAAGGGGAGATGATCTCCTTCGCGGGCCTCTGCAAGATGGCTTGCTGCAACCTGGCCGAGAGTTTCGAGAACTCCGCTTCGGTGACAGTCGGTTACAGCGACGCCATTTCGGGTGCGCGTCAGATCAAAATGCTCGGTTTGGCCGGCACTTACACCCAAATATTGGATGAAAACCGTCCGATCATGCGCGGCTTGAGCGCTCCCTACGGCTTGAGCTATACGCCGGGCATGTGGCTCAATTCGATCCAGGTGTCGAAGGGTATTTCGTCCGTGACGGCCGGACATGAGGCCATCACCGGACAGATCAACCTCGAACACCGCAAACCTACGGACGACGAACGGCTGTTCATCAACTTCTACCTCGACGACGAACTGCGTCCCGAGCTGAACCTTTCGACGGCGCTGCCTGTGACCAAGGATAAGAAATTATCGACGATCCTCCTGTTGCACGGATCGTTGGACACCCATTTGCTGGGCGACATGGACGACAACGGCGACGGATTTATGGATCTGCCGAAGACCCGCCTGGGAGCGGTTGCAAACCGCTGGCTTTACACGGCCGACAACGGTGCGCAGGTGCGATGGGGTTTCAAGTATCTGGCGGAAAATCGCCTGAGCGGTCAGAAGCACTACAAGGCTTCGATGCGTGAAGAGATGGATACCGACTGGGACAAGGGGGCCATGTACGGCTCGCAGATCAAGAACCGCGAGCTGAACGCCTACTTCAAATTCGGTATGCCGGTCGGTCCCGGTGTCTATGACGAGGACCAGCAGGACGAGCTTCGTTCGAACATCGCTTTCGTGGCCGATTACGACCGCTTCCGCGAACGGGCCTACTTCGGGCTCAACGATTACGACGGTACGGACAACATGGTTTCGCTGAACATGATGTACAACCACTATTTCTCCTTCCGTCATTCGCTGATCGTCGGCGTGCAGTCGCATCTGCAATTCCTTGACGAGTCGCTGCTCAACCCGACGCCGTGGCTGGATGCCGCCGGAGCCTGGAATCTCGACCGTCAGGAGAACGAGGTAGGCGCCTATGCCGAATATACCTACACGATCAAGGACAAGCTCTCCGTAGTTGCGGGCATACGCGGGGACTACAACGGTTATTACGATAAGTTCTACGTTACTCCGCGCGGTCATATCAAGTGGAACATCACCCCGACGACGATCCTGCGCGGTTCGGCCGGGCTGGGTTATCGTTCGACCAACGTCATCACCGATAATATCGGCGTTTTGGCTACGGGACGGCATATTACGTTCGAAAGACCGACGGCTCTTTCGGCGGGAGCCGCCGCTGTGCGCGGACCTCTCAATCCCGGCTCTGCTTACGGGGGATATACGACCTGGATGGTCGCAGACGGCGGTGCGGGCAATTTCAAAGCGCTCAACCGGATGGAGAAAGCCCTCACCGCAGGCGGTAGCCTGACGCAGATTTTCACGCTCGTGAAAGAGGAGGACGCGACGTTGAGTTTCGACTACTTCCGCACGCAATTTTATAATTCGGTGATTGCCGATCAGGAGTATTCGCCGAACGACATTTATATTTACAGCTCGGACAAACGCTCCTTTACCGATACTTATCAGGTCGATTTTTCGTGGACTCCGGTGGAGCGGTTCGATATTTTCGCTACGTACCGCTATACGAACAGCCGTATGACGATCGATCGTCCGGACGGCAGTACGGCGCTCGTGGAGCGTCCGCTGGTAAGCCGTTACAAGGCGCTGCTCAACTTGCAGTATTCGACCCGCTACAACCGCTGGGTGTTCGATGTGACGGCTCAGCTCAACGGTCCTTCGCGCCTGCCGACCCAGACGGGCGACCTGGCCGATTCCGAGATGTCGCCGACGTATCCGATGTTCTTCGCGCAGGTGACCCGCAAAGTCGGCAAGTTCGATATTTACGTGGGCTGCGAGAACATTCTCGATTATAAGCAGAAGCACCCGATTCTGAATGCGGACGATCCTTTCTCGGCGGGTTTCAACTCGTCGGTGATCTGGGGACCTCTGATGGGGCGCAAGTTTTATGCGGGATTGCGTATCAATTTTTATTGATTGAAAGAACGAATTAAATTAGTTATACGACGATGAAAAAAATGATTTTGTGCTGCCTCGTGGCAGTATTGGGATGCGGGGTGTTCGCCGTGGAAGCGAAGACGCCGCAGAAGAAGGGCGAGATCGTTACTACGGTGTTCACCATCGATATCGATTGCGAAAGCTGTGCGGCCCGCATTATGAACAACGTGCCGGTAATCGGCAAGGGGATCAAGGATATTCAGGTCGATGTTCCCTCGAAAGAGGCGACCGTGACCTATGACAGTGCCAAGACCTCGCCCGAGGAGCTGATCAAAGGATTCGGAAAGATCCGGATCAAGGCGGAAGAAAAACCTGGTAAATAGTTATATATGGGTTAGTTAATTTGGATGGAGAGCCGGGGTTCCGAAAGGAATCCCGGCTTTTTTCGATCGGCGAACGTCCCCTCAGGGAAGAGGTACCCGATCGGAGCAAAACGGACGGAATGCATCCGTAAATAAAGGAAGAGCACGCGTCGTACCATTGGTATTTTAGAACTTTTCCGCGATCTTTGAGGCGGCAATACCCCACAGCGTGTTGTGTATTGGAAAACATTCACTAACTTTGCGGTGCCGTCCCCGCGGATGGCGACATATTGTTTAGTGAAAGTGTTTCGCTAATCCTTGACAGTAAAATTTGGCGATTTTAAGGAAACAAGGGTAGGCAATACAGACACTCGTCACCGTGTATAGGCATATATCGTTCCCGATATATTCTATTCGGTGTGGGGTATTGTTTATTTGTTTCCGGGCTACGCCAAATGCCTACTGTCGGATAAACGAACGACTCCACACTTGAACTGAAATCTGTAATTTACTATTTTATAGTCAAGAATATTCTGTCAAAATCAAGCCAATGCAAAGTCGAACTATCATAGGCAAGACTACATTGCGTTCCCTATCATCCCATGGGAATCTTGCTTTCGGCTCAATATTTGGTTCTCGTACCTTAATCCATGTATCAAATAAGTATATTGCCTCTTCCTCTGAAATGTTTAAAATTTCTTGGCGTGAAAGGGCTGACTTAAGAGCATTTTTATCATTTGATTCTACAAGATAGGATAGGGCGGCATTAAATCTAACTTCAGCGACAAGAGGAAGTGCGAGTTGGTTTATATTTGAATTATATGTTATTGATTTTGTCCTTATGCTTCGGTTATAAGATAGTAACGACCAGTTCCGACATATTTTTCGATATATCCGCGTAAACCTGAATTCCAAAATGTCCCATGAGTAGCAATGTTGAAACCATGGGTATGTGTCATTCCTGCCTTTTCTTCATTTTTAATTTCTTTTAAGCACAATTCGTAATACTTCTTAAATCGGAACTTTATTTATATCTTGATTCTGTCTTCTATTGTATTTGCGCAATACAAGATCAGGATGTCCCAGAAGTCGTGGATGATTCAGCCTATACCGAAATCCATGGCCAAACAAGAACTTCCGTACCAGCAATTCCGGGTTTGTATTTTTACCTTTTATTGCTGACATACAACGGTGCCTCTGCTCTTTGGTCTGTTTGTCCATATCAAAATAGAGAACAACATATCATATTCTATCAAAGAATCCCTCGTATTTTTCATCTATAATCTTCCACTCTCCCATTTTACGTCTTCTGATACGAGTTATCTTGCCAAGTTCTTGCAGCCGTTTCAGATACTTCTGAATCTGGCGTGTGGACAACCCTATGCTCTCTGCCGTCTGTCCTGCCCTGATTTGCGGATTTTGGGAAATCAGTTTGTAAATCTGGCGACTTGTTTTTATGAACTCTTTTGCGAACTTGGATGGCTCTTTTACGTCTACCTCTCCATTGCCTTTTACGAGCTCTTGCATCAAAGGACTGCCACTGGGCGTAATTTCCCCAGTAACTTTATCCTTAAAATTCAAATTCCAAAGGGTTACATGGAACTCGGAAGCATTGGTGGTAAATTCAGGTGCACGGTAGCCTGCAAGATGTTCATAAGATTTATAGGCATTGATAATTTTCTTCATTTCACTGCCTCGTCTTTTCATAAGTCCTAACCGACTGAAGAAATCTGCCAATAACGGATTCCTTCTTTTAGATGGCACGGTAAGGGGATTTTGCTGCTGAATAAGCCTCCTGTCCATCATACCTTCGGGAGAGTAGATTTTCAACCGGTCATCATACATATCATCTGATTTCACTTCCCATCTGCATATAGTCCCGATGAATGATTGCGTTCGCTATCGCTTCTGTTACGGCACGTTCGGGATAATCCGGCAATTCTTCTCGATGATCACTCTCTTTCCACCATTTCTTCCGGGAATTGTTCCGCACAAAAGATACGGCATATTGCAACTGGCCGATTACGAACCCTCTGGGACAACATCGTCTATCGCTTCGCCCAAGCCGCTGGGTATATCCAAACCGTTCCATCGAGTACAGAATATGCGTGACTGTTGTACTGGAGATTCATTAGCTAACAATGCCCCGGTATTTGTCAAATTACCATTTTTGGTCACTTGGACATTTGGGGTGATGGGAGGGCGACAGTCAAGCGTGAGGACAGCCTTTTGGACGAGTCGCCCGCAGCGTTTGATCTGTAACAGCCGGAGGTCGTATATTCCGGCTGCGGTGCTGCAGGTCAGTAGCGCCGTTTGATATATTCATCCAGCAATTTCTTCCGATGTTCAGGACTGATTCCGCTTGGTATCCTCACCTTGGATTTCAGGTCAGAAAACAAGCCTTCAAGTGCATTGTTGGTATTCAGAAGTCCTGTTTCGGATGGTCATAGAAAGTCTATAATAGCGGCATATTTCGTTTTACACTAAGGTAGGCGCTACGAAGCCAGGTCTCATGTAGGGAGGAGTTTTACGCTTAATTCTCTTGTCTTGGACTCGTTCATTGACGATATCTTTGTACTTTTCATACCAATCATTGAAAGCGCCAACAAAGCTTTCCTTGTTCATCTTAGTGATATTATTTGCTAGCTTCAATTGCTCTGCATATGATTCTATATCAAGGTCTTGGTTAGATGTCTGCGAGCTGTCAGGATCTGATGGAATTGACACATCAGGACCTTAATAGGCTTTAGCGCCTGAGGCAAACCTTTCATCCCATCTATTACAACTCCATATATCTTGAACCCCTTGCTCTTAAGCCATTCAATACCTTCAACATAGTAGGCTATCGTTTCGTGAGTCACATACTTATGCCACAGAACGACGCCTATTAGAGCGTCACGAACAACCATCAGACCAAAGTTCCTGTCCCAGTAAGTGATGTCCATCTGTATAGTCACTTTCTTGTACTTTGCAATCTTGTAGACGTATCTCATACTTTCAAGATCACAGAGGATAGTTTTCTCTGAAATGCCATGCTTAAGGGCGAGTTGATTAAGCGTTTGTTTGCCCTCTACACAGTCGGTTATTACCTGTGATTTATCTCGGCGAATGCCATCATCAAAACGACGCCACAATCGTTACATTTATACCGTTGACTGCGGACCCTTAGGCCATTCCTGATCACATTTTTAGAACCGCAGAAAAAGCATTTTTTCAATCATACCAATTAAGATGCTTGCAAATAAATGATATGGGGGTAAAAACGAAATGTGTCAAAATAGAAGACAGCATTAAGAGGGTAAAACCAATGTAAAACAGAGAGATAAGCACAAAGTAACCTCGGACGGTTGCGCGATCGAAATGCGACAAAGCTGTTACTTTTGTGTTACATCCGGAGGCATTTGAACGGTCTGTTCAAGCGATAAATGTTACATGTCCTTGAATAGTCCCAGAAATATCCTAAAATACGGAGGAAAATAGCTCCGCATTAAGAAGACGAAACCCCGTCAGAATCCGATAAAACGGCGATTCTGGCGGGGTTCTGCTATATGTGGCAGACTTGCAATGGCGACAAGGTATTCAAGGTTCAAAATACTGTTCAAAGCATTAAAAACATTCTTTCAAACAACTATATCGGCAGACGTAATGATATGCCAATCTCTAATTAAGACGGCAGTTTAGACGGCAATTAAAACGGCAAATTGAATTTATATCAAAAAACGAAAAAGATATATTAAACGGCAATTAAGACGGCAATTTCGATGTGGAAAAATGCGGTAAATTCAATGGTTAGTGCATGAAATTCCCTTCAAAATGCAATAAAATAGCGTTATAAATACCCCTTAATGACATTA
>ERZ1504397.170-NODE-170-length-21739-cov-3.802896_pt1 | contig 21739 bp, 18 predicted proteins | sample MGYA00574837_ERZ1504397 | MGnify/ENA primary metagenome ERZ1504397 (study PRJEB39906, sample SAMEA3182050) | gut metagenome | biome: human; feature: gut; material: Stool; isolation source: human stools | place: Canada | collected 2012-02-22 ... | reverse complement strand
GGCGCAAGCTGGCGGAGCATGGGATCTCCTGCGACGGCCATGCGGCGCGGCAGCTCACCAATCAGGACTACGACGCATACGACCTGCTGATTGGCATGGACAGTGCCAACCTCCAGGATATGTACCGTATCTGCGGCGGCGATTATTCAGGCAAGATGTCCCTCCTGATGGACCATACCGACCATCCCCGCGATGTTGCCGGCCCATGGTACACCGAGGACTTCGAAGCAACATGGAGGGATGTGCTGGAGGGGTGTCAGGGATTACTTGATTCCATAATCAGAAAAGAGGAATAATATGGAAGCAATGAAAAAGACAACATCTATAACTGTTCAGGATGTTCCCGTAACGATCATGAATGTAGATCAGCGGGACTACATCAGTCTGACCGATATGGCGAAAGCCCGCACCGATGCCGGACGCGCTGCCGATGTCATCAAGAACTGGCTCCGCGCCAGATCCACGCTGGAATTCCTCGGAACGTGGGAAGTCATGTACAACCCGAATTTCAAAGTGGTCGAATTCGACCACTTTAAGAGCGAGGCCGGCTTGCACACTTTTACGCTCAGTGCGAAAGAATGGATTGAAAAAACAAATGCAGTCGGTATCTATGTGCAGGCAGGGCGCTACGGCGGAACCTATGCCCATAAAGATATTGCATTTGAGTTCGGCTCCGCAATCAGTCCGGTATTCAAACTTTATCTGCTGAAAGAATATCAGCGACTGAAAGATGCGGAAAACGACCGACTCAAACTGGAGTGGAGCGCAAAGCGTTTCCTTTCAAAAAACAATTACCTGATCCACACGGACGCTGTGAAAAATTATGTTCTGCCGCAAAGCAACTACACGAAAAACACGGAATGGCTGGCATATGCGGATGAGGCTGACTTGCTGAATGTGGCACTGTTTGGTTGCACGGCGAAAGCGTGGCGCGAAGCCAATCCAACGCTGGCGAAAAACAGCAACATCCGTGATTACGCATCCATTGCCGAATTGACCGTTCTCTCCAATTTGGAGACACATAATGCGGAGCTGATCAAGAGTAGAATGGAGAAGAAAGAGCGGTTTGAAGCGCTGCGGCAAATCGCTCAGTATCAGCTTCGAGTCCTGGCTGAAGCGGAGAAAATCAAGGAATTGCCCACACTTGAAGATAAGTCCTGATATGCCGGCTAAACCAGTAATCAGATGAAAATGAGATTTCATCGTAGACATGAAACCGAAAACTGTTGTATTGCCGACGAGTGAAGATAAATATCCGAATTGATGCCGCCTGACAAAAATAAGACCATCTGCCAAAGGCAGATGGTCTTATTTTTGGGTTCCGCTCCCTGTGGTCGCTCCACCCCAAGGAAATCGAACATGCTCGGGGCAAGTGAATTGCCCCTGCGCCAAGATCTTGCTGCGCAAAATACTTGTGACGGCGCACCCGCGCCGCCCCACCTTGTGGGGTCCCGGTTCGGTCGGCATCCATACTGATATGCCATGACAAAATGCCTGTGATGTTACAGCATCACAGGCATTTTTTGCGAGTATCGGCGTGGCGTGACGCGCTGCCGGCATTGTGCGGCTGGGTAGAACGGCTCGTTGTTGTCCCCGGCCGCAGCTTCGGGGGCGATGCGGCGAGCGGTCATCACGCGAAGCCGTATTTGATTTTGACACGCTCGAGCTTATCGAGCATCGGCTCGGTGAAGAACCAGAGGAAAACCGCCGTGGAGATGGCCTGCACCGCATCCATTGCAAAGCCGGAGGCGCAGTAGACCGCAAGACTCTGCCACGTCAGCGCGCCTGTGGCGAGCAGCGCGGAGTAGGCGTTGAGCAGAATGCCATAGACGAGAAATGCGCTCACCGCGCCGTAGGCGCAAAGCGCCTCCCGCTTCCTTGGCAGACCGCCCCTGCGGAACGCCAGCCCCGCGAGAAAGCCGCACAGTCCCATGCCCAGCATTTGCCACGGCGTCCACGGGCCCTGCGAAAAGAGGATGTTAGAGACCAGCATGGTCACCGCGCCCACGAGGAAGCCCGTCTCCCCGCCCAGGGCCGCGCCCGCAAGGATCGTCAATGCCAGCACCGGCTTACACTGGGGCAGCATGAAAAAGGCCGCACGGCCCGCCACGCCCAGCGCACAGAGCACCGCAGTCACGACCAGCTCCCGCGCGCGGGGTTTGCGCCCCTCGAAGGTAAGGAAGAACGGCAGCATGGCCTCCAGCACCATCAGCAGCGAAACGGCGTAGTAGCTCCGGTCGCCCAGCAGCTTGGGACCGAACACCAGCGTCAGGGGGATGAGCAGAAGGGCCATCAGGGCAGAGACGGCCGTGCGCGGGGAAAGCCTTCGCTTTTCCGGCGGTGCGGCGGGTGTGCGGTGGGGGCTCCCGCCGCTCTTTTTTCGGCGCTTCCCTGCCGCCGCAGGCGGCAATGATGTCCTCCGCCGTCACGGCTTCGGGCAGCCGGCCGCGCGCCATGCGGTTCGCCGCCGTGGTGTAGAAGCGGTTGAGCGCGAAAAACTCCCGGGGCGCGCCGTCGGAGGCGATGGAGCCGTCGAAAAAGAGCGCGCAGCGCTGCGCATAGGCGGCGCAGAACTCCACGTCGTGGCTGACCAGAACGACGGTCACCCCCTGCGTGAGCAGATTTTTCAGCAGCTCAGCCAGCTCCGCCTTGAAGGCCGCGTCCAGTCCGCGCGTCGGTTCGTCGAGGAGCAGGATATCGGGCCGCGTGAGCAAAACCTTTGCCAGCGCCGCGCGCTGCTGCTCGCCGCCGGAAAGGTCGTAGGGGTGACGGTCCAGCAGCGTTTCCAGCCGGCAGAGCGCGGTGACGTAGGCGAGCATCGCCCCGTCGGAGGTGACCTCGGCAAGGTCCTCGCGCACGGTTTTTTGGGCAAAGAGTGTCTGCACCTCCTGCGGCAGGAGTGCCGCTTTTCCGATGACACGGACCTCCCCGCGATAGGGCTTTTGTAGGCCAGCGAGCAGCTTGAGCGTGGTGGACTTGCCCGCGCCGTTGCCGCCGAGGATGGCGAAAAGCTCGCCCCGACGCACCGTCAGCTCCAGCCCGCGCAGCACGTCGGGGGCGTCCGGCGTATAGCGGAACCACGCATCCGAGACGGTCACGACCGTCTCCTGCGATGGCGCGGGCAGCGGGCGCTCCGGCAGGCTTTTGAGGGGGTGCGAGGCGGCAAAGTCAGCCAGCCAGTCACGCCCCTCACGCACGGAGACGGGACAGGGAAAGCTGTTCTCCACTGCCGCCCACACGCGCATGGCGGCGGGCATGGCGCGGAACAGCTCATGTCCCGCCGTGCGCAGCTGCGCGCCCACGGCGCGGGGCGCGCCGTCCGCGAGGACCACCCCGCCGTCCAGCACAACGGCGCGGTCGGAGAGGGGCAGCGCCTCCTCCAGCCGCTGCTCGGAGAGCAGCACCGTTGTGCCCAGCTCCCGGTTGACCCGTGCGAGCGCGGCGAGAAAGTCCGCCGCCGCGATGGGGTCGAGCTGTGCGGTCGGCTCGTCTAAAATGAGCACGTCCGGCTGCAGGGTCAGCACGGCGGCCAGGTTCAAAAGCTGCTTCTGCCCGCCGGAGAGCGACGCTGTCTCGCGGTGGAACCAGCTCTCCATGCCGAAAAAGCCCGCCATCTCGGCGACGCGGCGGCGGATGGTGGGCGTATCGTACCCGAGGCTCTCCGGCCCGAAGGCCAGCTCGTGCCAGACCTTGTCGGTGACGATTTGGTTTTCCGGGCTTTGCTGCACAAAGCCGATGCGCTCCGCCTGCTCGCGCTGCGAAACGTCGGAGAGCGGGCGGCCGGCGAAAAGGACCGCGCCCGAACGAACGCCGTTGGGCGCGAGCGCGGTCTTGAGCTGGCGAAGGAGCGTGCTTTTGCCGCTGCCGGAAAGCCCGCAGAGCGTGACAAACTCGCCCGCGCAGAGCGTCAGGCTCACATCCCGCAGGGCGGGGGCAGACTGCCCGGGGTAGGTAAAGGTCAGGCTTTCGACGCGATAGAGCTCCATGTGCGCGCCTCCTTTCTTTGCAGCAGCACCGGCGTCAGGCAGAGAAGAAAATACGCGAGCAGCACGCTCGCGGAATACGGCGTCAGCACGCCGCGCGCCGTGGGATAGTAGCGCCACTTCACGCCGCCGAGCGCCCAGCCCGCGGCGACGTAAGCGCCGCAGAGCGCCAGCCACAAAAGCAGCAGCCTGTCGCGGCGGCTGAAGCGGTAAAGGGAAAACGCCGTGCGGCCCGGCAGTCCGTAGCCGCGGCTTTTCATGCTGTCCGCCGTCTCCACGGCGTTCTCGAGACTCCACGTCACCATGACGGAAAAGACCGTCACGGCGCTCTTGAGCTTTTGGAGCCGGCCCTTTTCCGCGTACAGCCCCATGCCGCGCCGTGCCGCCGTCACCTCGCGGAGCTTTGCCTGAAAGCGCGGCACAAAGCGCAGCGTCATGGAGAGCAGGAGCGAGAGGGCGGGCACGACGCGCCCGAAAAGGTGCATGAGCTTGTCTGAGGTCATGACTGTGTTCCAGCAGGAAAACCACAGCACGACGGCGGCGAGCATCGCCGCCGCGGCGAAGCCGTAGGCGATGGATTCGAGCGTCAGGGGGTTGCCCGAGGGCATATAGGCCAGAATGGTCGCGCCCTCGTGATTGAAGGCAAGGTTTACCAGTGCGGCGAAAATCGCCGTCGGCGCCAGCCACAGGGCGGTGAGCCGCACCGCCGCGCCGCCGTTTAACTGCGCGGCGCACCAAAGCGCAGCGCAGAGCGAGACGGCAATGCAGAGGGGGTGCAGGAAGAACATGGAAAACGTCAGCACCAGTACAAAGTACAGAAGGTTCACCGCCGGATGGCAGGCGAGAAAGGCGTGATGCTTCATGCGCCGAGCCCTCCGCCCACATCCGCGCCGAAGTCGCAGGTGTAGACCCACTCGACGGTGTCGCCGTCCGCGAGGGTATAACGCGAGCAGCCGTAGTTGGGAAATTCGCCGTTCACGCGGTACATCCAGCCCGAGCCCTCGCCGCAGTCGAACTCGTAGAGGTTGCCGATGCCCTCGATGTAGGCGGACTGATAGACCGGCGTTTCGGAAAACTCCATGTGTATTTTGTTCTCGCGGCACACGCGCTTGAGCACGTCAAATATGCTCTCGCCCTCGGTAAATTCCACTGCGGTCGGAGCCAGCAGAACGCCGTCCGCAGGGATCAGATCAGCCTTCTCCGCGTTGAGCCGGTCGAGATTTTCCAGAATCGCCGCGCAGGAGATGGAGACCGTACACGTCGGCACGGTGCTCTCCGGTGATGCATCGGGTTTGTTGGAAGAGCTGTCCTGTGAGTCGGAGCTGCCGCCTGTCGGCAATGCGTCGGAGGCGTTTCCCTCCGGCACACCGCTTTCCACTGGCTGCTGTTCTCCGACTGGCGGAGCGGCAGGAGTCTCTGCCTCCTGCCGTTCGGTTTCAGAGGGAGCGGACGTGGCGGGCGCATCCTGCGCCGCATCGGGCGCGGGCGTTTCGCTCTGCGCCGGCGTGGGTGTCGGCGTCGGCTCCGTCGTTTGTGCATTGCAGCCCGCAAGAGTGAATATCAGTGCAAGCGCCAGCAGCGCCGCACAAAGGCGCTTTGCCGTTTTCATGTCCGTCTCCCTCCTTTCGTTTCGGTGCTGCTATGCCATCAGGCGGCAGGCTGCGTCAGCGCCGCCATCCGGTAGAAGCTGCTCTCGCCGCGCTCGGCGCGGACGAGCGACGCGAGGGCGCAGACCGCCTGCTCGCTTGCCATGAGATTCGTTTCCCCACTGCGCTCGTGGCAGAAGCCGCCGTCTGCGGTCTGATAGGTCAGCAGCGCGTCGAGCACACTGTGCCCATTCTTTACGAAGCGGCTGTTGTCCGTGTCAAGGCCCAGCGCGTTGAGCGCAAGGAGCACCTGCGCGCAGCTCTCGGCGTTCTCACTTCCCCAGGAAGAGAAGCCGCCGTCCGCGTTCTGCATGGCGCTCAGGCACACGAGCGCGCGGTCGACTGCGGGCCGGACGCTGCTCTGCTCCCGATACCTCGCCAGCGCCTGTAAGGCCATGGAGGTCAGGTCGGGATCGGCGTCCTCGCCCATGAAGCTCCAGCCGCCGTTTGCAAGCTGAGCGGCCAGGATAGCGTCCACATACAGCTGCCGCGTCGCCTGCGTGCTTGCCGCCGCGTTCTGCGGCGTGGGATAGTCACGGCTGTCGAGCGCGAGGAGCGCGTAGATCACGCCGTTCACGCCCTGCGCCGCCGTCTTTTCGTAGTCGCCGAGCGGAAGCGTCAGGTCATAGCCCGCGACGTCCCGCACGTCCTTCCCGAGCGCGGAGAGCGCGAGGATGACGCGGCTGTACTCGGTGTACTTGCGCTCGCTGAGCACGCCCTTATTTTCACGCACGGTCTGCTCGAGCGCGGCGTAATAGTCGGTGAAATACGCGGTTTCCGTGTCCGCGCCGCCGCGGGCGAGGGCCAGCACCGTCCACTCGCCGCCGAGACTGCCGTAGCGCGGCGCGCTCACGGCGGCGGTCAGGTAGGCCGACGCACGGTCATAGGCGGTCTGCGCGGTGCTCCCGCTTACGGCTTCCTTGGGCAGCTCACAGAAGCGCCGGAGGATGGCCGCCAGCTGCGCGCGCGTCGCGGTAAGCTGGGGGCTGAGCGTCGTTTCGCCCGTGCCGTTGAGGACACCCTTCATCACGCACCAGTGCATCGCCTCGTCCGCCCAATCGCTGATGCTGGCCGCATCGTCATAGCGCAGTGGGAAGTACCACATACCGGTAAAGCCCTGCCCCTGCGTTTTAATATAGCGGTAGAGGATCGCGGCGAGCTGCTCGCGCGTAATGGCGTCGTTCGGGCCGAAGCTGCTCTCGGTATAGCCGGTAACGACGCCGGTCGAAGCTGCCCAGCGCACGGCCTCGCCGTACCACGCGCCCTCGTCCGCATCGGCGTAGCGCATGGCATAGTTGACGACGGGACTGCCCGCGAGACGCCAGAGAATGGTGACGATCTGGCCGCGCGTCGCTGTGCCGTCCGGCGCAAACGCGCTCTCCGAAACACCGGTCATAAGACCGTTTTCATAGACGTACTGCACCGCGTCCGCGTACCACGCGGCAGCGGGAACGTCGGCAAAGGACGGCGCATTTTCCGCGGCGCGAGCCGCGGACGGCAGAAGGCCGACGGCCAGAGCGAGAGCTGTCAGCAGAGAGCATAACTGTTTTTTCATTGGAGGTTCTCCTTTCCTTGTAAGCGCCGCTCACGGGGCGATCTCCCCGGGCGCTGCGGTATGTCAGAACGGCAGGATGCCCATGAAATACTCCACGGCCAGCGCCACGAGGACGACGAGCGCGGAGATCAGGAAGCCGTGCACCATCGGCGCCGCGCCGGATTTCTTCATTTCGGCGAAGCTCGTGTTGAGTCCAACGGCGGCGAGCGCCGTGACCATGAGGAACTTGCTGACCTTTTTGAGCGCCGCCGCGGCTGCCGCGGGGATCACGCCCACGCTGCTGAGCACCGCCATGGCGAGAAAGCCGAGGATGAACCACGGGAAGACGCTCTTCCACTTGATCTGCACTGCGCCGCCGGACGCGGCGGCTTCCTTTTTCTTCAGGTGCATACTCACAAACGAGAATACCACCACCGTCGGGATGATGGCGAGCGTGCGCGTGAGCTTGACCATGGTGGCGAAGTCGCCCGCGCCCTCGCTGAAGGCATAGCCTGCGGCGACGACGCTGGAGGTGTCGTTGACCGCCGTGCCTGCCCAGAGGCCGTAGGCCATATCGGAAAGGCCCATCGCGCGGCCCATGATGGGGAAGAGCACGATCATCGCCATATCAAAGAGGAAGGTGGCGGAGAGAGCGTAGGCGATATCGCTGTCCTTGGCGTCGATGACGGGTGCGACCGCCGCGATGGCGCTGCCGCCGCAGATGCCGGTGCCCGCGGAGATGAGGTTCGAGAGCTTCCAGTCCAGACCCAGTGCGCGGCCGATGAAGTAGCCGCCGCCGAAGCAGGTAAGGAGCGTAAAGAGCATGACGGTCAGCGACATTCTGCCGACGTTCAGGATGGTCGTGACGTTCAGGCTCGCGCCGAGGAGAATGATGGCAAATTTCAGGATCTTCTTTGCCGTGAACTTCACGCCGGGCGCGGTGGTCTTGCCAGGCTTGCGGTAGCCGTTGATGAGCATACCGATGAACATGGCGATGACGGACGCGCCGATGACGTCGAACGGCAGCAGCGCCTCGATGCCCTTGGCGAGCAGAGCGATGATGAGCGCGAGCGCGAAGCCCGGCGCGTAGCTTTTGATTTGAGCGGGAATGGAGCGCATGGTGATCTGACCTCTCTTTGCCGGTAGTGATTTCTTTTGAATTTGCCTTGCAGGCCGCGCGCACTTCTGCTATGATCTTTGGCAGAAGCACAGCCAAGGAGCAGAGGAGCACGATAGCTATGATAGAGAATTATGCAGAAAAAATCAAGCACGAATCCAATGGATTTATCCGGCACAACGGGATCCGCATCGTTTCCGTTGATGAGGAAAGGAGCGTGCTGAAGGCCGAGATCACCGAAAACAGCCGCAACGTTTGGGGCAGCGTCCACGGAGGCTTTCTCTACACGATGGCGGACACCGCCGCCGGAGCCTTTGCGCGCATCAGGTACGGGCGGCGCAATGTCACGCTCAACGGCTCGATGAATTACCTGCGGCCCACCACGCACAGCAAGACGCTGACGGCGGTCGGGCGCGAGATCAAGGTCGGCGGACACGTTGGTTTTTTTGAAGTCAATATCACCGACGACACCGGCGCGCTCGTCGCCTGCGCGCAGATAAATATGTATTTTCTGGATTGAGCGGCCCGCTTGCGAGTCACGCTCCGCCATACCGGCAGGGTCGGGTACAATGCCCGGCCCCGTTTTTCATTCCACCGCGCGGAGAAAGGATAAAGGGAAGATACGCAGCGCGTGTCTTCCCTTTGCCTTATATTGCCTTATTTTTCCGCTGCGCGGTGAACAGGCGGACGACGGATGAGACGAGCAGGATCGCGGCGGCGATACTGCCGGCGATGCCTGCGGTGGCGAAGCCCCGCTGGAGGGCGAGCTGGGTGCTGCCGTTCAGCCCGAGGGACATGGTGTAGTAAATACCGGCGCCGGGCAGCAGCGGTACGGCGGAGATGACCTGATACGAGGTGACCGGATACTTGCGGGCGCGGGCCATGCCCTCGGCATAGACGGCGGCGACCGCGGCGGCGATGAAGTTCGCGCCGTAGGGACCGAGACCGAGCTCGCCGCACAGCAGATACGCCATCCACGTCACGACGCCGCCGAGCGCGCACAGGCAGCGCCCCCAGCCGTGGACGTTGAAGAGGATAACAAAGCCGGTGCAGGCGACCGCGATGGCGATGGCCTGAAGCCAGAAGGGATAGGAAAGCGTGCTGGCGGCGGTCTGGCCGTAGAGGGAGGAGGTGATGTGCCACGCGGCCGCAGTGCCCATGGCGATGGCGAGCGCCGAGAGGAGCACCTGCACGATGCGATTGACGCCGGAGTTTGTGTCGCCGTAGATAATGTCGCGCATGGAGTTGGTGATGAGCAGACCGGGGACCAGGATCATCAGCGAGCCGATGATGACCGCGTCCGCATAGTCGACCAGCCCGAAGGCGGCGGCGAGGTAGGCGGGCACCGCCATGGCAAAGGCGGCGGCGATGGTGCTGAAAAAGGGGTTGGTCTCGAGCTTATCCATCCGGCGCGTGACAAAGCCGATGATAAGCCCCATCAGGCCCGCCCACAGGCTGTCGCGCAGGGTTCCGCCAAAGACGGGGCAGAAGCCGGACGCGGCAAGAAGATTGCCAAGGTAATAAACGGGAACGGAATAGCTGCGGCGATCGTTTCTTGTCTCCTCCAGCCATTGCGCGGCAACGGCGGGGTCGGGCGTTTCGGCGCAGATGCGGCGCGAGAGCGCGTTGAGCCGCTCGACCGCGTCAAGATCGTTGCCGTGGAAGCCGACGCGCTTCATCACCATCAGCGGCTTGCCGTTGTCCGTCTCAAGGCTGACCATGACGCAGTTGGGGATCGCAAAGGCCTCACATTCGATGCCGTAGGCCGCGAGCACGCGGCGCATCGTCTCCTCGATGCGGAAGGTCTCCGCTCCGGCGGCGGCCAGCTCATAGCCGATCTGCGCGGCCATATCCGTCAAAAGATAATAGTCCATGAATATCACTCCTGCCGCCGTTTTGTGGAACGGCGGGCATTATCTTACTGCGAAAGGATTTCCCTGTCAAGAAGAGAAAACACCGCTTAAAAGGCGGCGTTTTGCGCGCTGTGACATTTTTTCTCCGCAAGCTCCAGAAGTGTCTGGCGGAAGCCGTATTTTTCCGCGAGCTCCCGCGCGGCGGAAAGGTTCCTCTCGCCCACGCGGCGGTCCTTGACGCAGCGGAGCATGAGGTTTTTCGGCGAGTGGGCGAAGTCGATGAATTCGATCACGTCCACCGTGTAGCCCATGTCCTCGAGCACGGCGGCGCGGATGGAATCGGTCAGCAGCGCGGAAAAGCGCTCCTGCAAAAGACCGTGGCGCAGCAGCACGTCGAAATCGCCGCCCTTGTGAATGGTGGCGTTGATCTCGTGCTGGCAGCAGGGAACGGAGAAAATGTGCTTCACGCCCTTTTCGACGGCGTACCAGAGGGCGTAGTCCGTGGCGGTGTCGCAGGCGTGGAGCGTGACGACCATATCCACATGGGTGTCCGCGAGCGTGTCGCGCGTGACGTCGCTCACGACGAAGCGCAGGCCGTCGTAGCCGTACTTTTGCGCGATGGCGTTGCAATGCTCGACCACGTCCTCCTTGAGGTCGTAGCCGAGGATGGTCGCCTTCACGCCGCGCTTGACGGTGAAGTAATAGTAGAGAATGAACGTGAGGTACGATTTGCCGCAGCCGAAGTCGAGAATGGTGATCTCCTGCTGCTCCGAGGCGCGGAAGGCGTCGTCCACCAGCTCGATGAAGCGGTTGATCTGCTTGTACTTATCATACTTCGCCTTGACGATGCGGAGGTCCGGCGTAAACACGCCGAGGTCGACGAGCGCGGGAATGTTCTCGCCCTCGGCAAGGATGTATTCCTTTCGGCGGTCATGCGCCTTCGGCGCAGCGGTGCGCTGCGCCTCGCCTTTCGCGGTGCATTTGTAGCTGCCGTTCGTTTTGCGGATGTACTGGCGCGTCTCCGTCTCGGTGCAGAGCACGGCCTGAAGATAAAGACCGTCCAGCTCCTGCGCGAACAGCCCGGGCAGCTCGCCCTTCGTCACGTTGCGGTGCGTGACCTTCTGCCCCTGCTGGTATTCAAGCTGAAAAAACGCCTTGCCGCGCAGCGACAGCGGGCGGATGGTCACCCTGGAGCAGCCGATGCGCGCGAGCGGCTGAGAAAGCACGGCCTTGGTGAGCGTGTCGAGCCGCGCGGTGAGGTCGTCCAACACGATGCTCATGCGCCGAACCTCTCTTTCAGGGCAAGATGCGCGGCGTAGAGCTCGTTTTTGCTGTAGGTGTTGTTGTCGTCCTTCAAAAGCAGCTTGATGGCGTCCTTGGCGGTGCAGTCGCAGCGCACCATGCAGTCCACGAGCAGCGCCTCGGGCGAGGAGACGTGCTCGACCTCGGTGATGAGATAATCCTCCTCCACCTCGCAGAGCAGGACGTATTCGCCCTTATCGTAGCTGCCCTTGGCGAGCAGTTGATCGCGCACCTCGGCGGGCGTGCCGCGGAAGGTCATCTCGTGGAGCTTCGTCATGTCGTTGCACAGGCACAGCCGCACGCCGGCGTGCTCCGAGATAAAGAACTCCACCGCGTTCATGATGCGCTTGGGGCTTTCGTAAAAGCAGTAGGTGCGCGTGTCGCCGCGGCGCATCATGGCGAGCGCACGGCGGCGGTCGGCGGCCTCCCGCGGGAAGAAGCCGAAGAAAAAGAAGGTCGAAAGGTCGAAGCCCGAGATGGACAGCGCCGTGACCGCGGCGCAGCAGCCGGGCACGCCGACCACGCGGATGCCCGCATCGATGGCGGCGCGGATCAGTTCGTTGCCGGGGTCGGAGATGCAGGGTGTGCCCGCATCGGTGATGACGGCGATGCTCTTGCCCTGCTGAAGCTGCTCGATGAACCACTTCGCCTTGCCGTATTCGTTGAACTTGTGGTTGGCGGAGAGCTGGTTGCCGCGGATGCCGAGCTTGTTGAGCAGCACGACGCTGCGACGGGTGTCCTCCGCCGCGATGATGTCTGCCGTCTCTAAAATCTGACGGCCGCGCTCGGTCATGTCGCGTGCGTTGCCGATGGGCGTCGCTACGATGTAGAGCGTGCCGACGGTGTTCATTTCGTCCATAGCGTTCTCCTCTTAGAATAGCATGACCTGGTCGGGGTCGTCGCCCTGCCCGATGGCGCGCAGCTGCTCGGCGTTCTTCTCGCTCAGCGCGTCGGAGACTGCCATTTTGCGCAGAATGTTGTGCACCGTTTTATCGAACTCCGTTCCCTCGCGGTAGTCGGCGGGGAAAATGAAGTCTACGCGCCCGTCCTGCAAAAGCTTTTCCACGCCCGCGCGGTTGCTCTTCTGATAGACCGCGACGGCCTGTCCGCCGTAGGCGCGCATCATCTTCATGCACGGCACGTCGGAAAGTCCGTCGCCGACGTAGACCATGTTGGTGAACGGCACGCGCTTGGAGTCGTCGGGCATGGAGTCGTTGAGCTCCTTGTCGCGGGCGATGTCAAGAATGCCCTTGTTGATGCGGTAGACGAACTGTGTCTTGTTCGTGAAGTTGACGTCCAGCTTCGGCCAGGCGGCGAGGCCGCTTTCGTCGTAATAGAACTCGCAGGCGTAGATCTGCTTGAACTCATGGGCGATGCCGCTGCCCTCAATGATCTCGCGCAGACCGGAGGAGATGACGTAGTGCTCCACGTCCACGCCGAGGTCCGCGCCGTAGGCGGTGATGCGCGCGAACCACTCGCGCACGCCGGGAAACAGCTCGATGGCCTCGCCCGAACGGACCAGATAATCGCGGTCGAGACGGATGCCCTGCGCGGCGCACTCGCGGATCATGGTGTACATATAGGCGAGCAGGCCGTCCATTTTGTTCTCATAGCCGAAGCCGTTGGCCTTGGCCCAGAACTCCGAGGGCGTGTAGCCGAGGGATGGAATGAAGGCGTAATCCTCCATATCGGTGGTGCAGAGGGTCTTATCAAAGTCGTAAAGGAACGCGACGATAGGGCGTTTGGTCATGGTGTCCTCCTGTGAAAAAAGCGGCTCGGAGAGAGCCGCTCTTTTGAAGTGCGTTTTATTCTTCGCCGTGGTAGTTGCGGCCGAACTTGAGGTCGCTGAGCTTGATGGCGCGGGTCGCGGAATCGAGGAAGGGATTGCCCTCCTCCGGGCTTTCCTCCGGCTCCTCGGGCGCTTCCTCGGCCTCCGGCTCGACCTCCGCCGCCTTCGTGAGGTCGGGGAGCTTGAAGGAATCCATGATGCTCTTTTCGATCTCGCTGACGTCGGCGGCGGGCTTGGCGAGCTCCAGCGGAGCCGCGGGGGCGAGGTCCGCTTCGGGAAGCTCCTCGAGGAGCTTCATCTCACGCTCGTAAAGCTCGCGCACGCGGGCGAGGAAGTCTGCGGTCTCGGCCTTGGCGGCGGTCAGGCGGCGCTCCTCCTGCGCGACTTCGTCGCGCAGCGCGCCGATCTTGCGGTTGGCCTCGCTTTCGGCGTTTTCGAGCAGAGACTTTTTCTTCTCCTCCGCCTCGGCGACCATGCTGTCTGCCATCTTCTGCGCGGTCAGCAGCGCGGCGCGCATGGCGTCCTCGGTCGAGCGGTATTCCTCGACCTTGTCCACGAGCACCTTCATCTTCGCCTTGAGCGCGGCGTTTTCCTTGTAAAGCGAGGTATAGTCGTCGGTCAGCTCGTCAAGGAACTCATCGACCATGGCCATGTTGTAGCCGCCCATGACGGCCTTGGCAAATGCGTGGTTGGAAACCTCCTGCGGTGTCAGCATCGTGCAGCCCTCCGTCTCTTATAAGTACAGTCCGTTGTTTTCCAGCTCGTCGATCAGGTCGCCCATGATATCGACGTGGTAGGGCGTGATGATGTAGGTGTTGGCCGCGACCTTCTTGATCTTGCCCTCGCCCGCGTAGGCGACGCCGGAGAGGAAGTCGATCAGGCGGCGGGCAATGTCCTTGTTCGTGGATTCGAGGTTGATGACCACCGTGCGCTTTTCCTTCAGGTGGTCGGCGATCTCGCTGGCATTCTCAAAGCGCTCGGGCTTGACGAGCACGACCTTGAGCTGCGTCGTCGCGTGGATGTTGACGACCTTGTTGCGGCGGTCTTCGTCGCGGTCGCGCTCGCGGCGGCTGGGCCGCTCGTCGGCAAAGGCACCCGTGTCGCGGGAGCCGAGCTCGGCAAAATCGTCTTCGTATTCTTCGTCCTCATCCTCGTAGGGATGCGCCCATTTCTTCAGATCGTCAATGAGTCCCATGGAAAAAACCTCCCTGTATCAAAGCGTATAGTGGCGCGCGCCGAAGATCGCCGTGCCGACGCGCACCATCGTCGCGCCGCAGCGGACGGCGTCCTCATAATCGCCGCTCATGCCCATAGATAATATATCAAGCTTATTATCATACAAACTCGCGTTGATGTCAACATAAAGCGCATGAACTTTTTCAAAGTAGGGCACGCTCCCGTGCTCTCCCTCGGCGACCGGCGGAATGGTCATCAGCCCGCGCAGCACGACGTGGGAGAGGCTCTTGGCCCTTTCGGCGGCGGCGCGGACCTCGGAGACGGCAAAGCCGCTCTTGGCCTCCTCCCCGCCGACGTTGACCTCAAGGAGAATGGGTTGGACGATGCCGAGCTTTTCGGCCTGCCGGTCGATATCCTCAAGCAGCTCATAGGAGCCGACGGATTCGATGAGCGCGACCTTGCCGACGACCTGCTTCACCTTGTTGCGCTGGAGATGACCGATGAAGTGCAGAGGCGCGCCGTCGTAGGCGTTCTCCGCGAGCTTCTGCGTCATCTCCTGCACGCGGTTCTCGCCGAGCGCGTCGATGCCCGCGGCGATGGCCTCGCGGCAGGCCGCGGCGTCGTTCATCTTGCTCGCGCCGACAAGCGTGATGTCCTCGGGCCTGCGCCCGGCGGAGAGCGCCGCGGCGGCAATGTTTTCCCGTACCTGCTGAATGTTTTCCCGAATGCTCATGTTCATTCAACCACCTTTCCATCATATAGATCGTTTGCCGAGACGATCGCCTCGTCGCCGGCGCGCAGCATGTAGAGCTGGCGCAGGCTTTCGCTGCTCGTTTCGATGCCGACGGGCCGGACAAGGCAGTAATCCTCGCCCTGCCAGAGGACCTCCACCGGCTTGCGGTAGGCGCGCAGCCCCACAAGGCAGTAAACGCCGCTGCTGCCGTCCGCGTCCACGCGGAGGGCATTTTTGGGGATGCGCAGTCCCTCGTAGCGCGCGAGGATCAGCTCGACGTTCTGCGCGCGCAGGAGCGTGACGTAGGCCAGATGGCTGCCGCCGCGCAGGACGACGATCACGCGGCCGTTCTCCTCACGCCCGATGCGCTCGACAGTGACGTCAAGATCGAAGTCCACGCCGGTCGCGGCGCGCAGGCTGAGGGCCTGTCCCTTTTGCAGCCGCGCGGCGTCTGCGGCGCTCAGCACGGTGACGAAGCGCCACTCCTCGCCGGCAATCAGCCGGCCCACGGTCGAGCTTGCCGCCTCCGGGGCGATGGCGTCGTACTGCGCGACGGTCATATTCTCCAGCGCCGCGGGGGTGAGAACGGCCTCGTAGCCGTCGGCGACGGCGCTGTAGGTGCCGGCAAACGGCGCGCGGATCGTTTGTGTGCCGCCCTCCAGACGGCCGGAGAGCGTGCTGATCTCGGCATTGAGCGCGTCGATGCGCACATCCAGATCGTCCGTGCCCGCGTAGGCGTATTCGCGCTTGAGGACTGTCGTGCGCAGCTCCTCGCCGGAGGACTCGACGCTCGTCCAGCTCCCTGCGGCAAGGGAAGCGCGCAGCGCAAAGAGGTCCTCGCGGATGTCGCCGTCGAGCTTGAGCGCGGTCTCGGCGTCGCGGGACGCCTCGCGCGCGTAGCGCAGCTGCTCGAGCCGGGACCGGAGCGCGCGGAGCTGACGGTGGTCGTTCAGTGCGCTCTCGCTGCGGTAGACCGTTGCGAGCGTGCCGCCCGCGTTCACGCGTTCACCCTCGGCGCGCTCGAGCTCCAGAAGCGTTTCACTGCACGCGATCACCTGCTCGTCGCGCGCGAAATAGCCGGTCGCGGCGATGGCGTCCTCGCTGGAGTAAGCGTAGACGAGCGTGGTGGTCTGCGGGTCGACGAAGTAGCGGTAGGCCTGCACGCTGAAGTAGGCGGCCACCGCGAGAAACAGGAAAACAAAGATCAGTTTTGTCGATAGGGATCGGGATCTCATAGGCACCTCGGGAGGCTCAGGTCATTCCTCCCCGGTCTCGTCCGCCTCGTGCAGGTCGATGGGGCTTAGCGGCGCGATGGTCGAGATCGCGTGCTTGTAGATCATCTGCTGCCGACCCTCGCTCAAAAGAACGACGGTGAAGCTGTCAAAGCCGGTCACGCTGCCGCGCATCTGGAAGCCGTTGACGAGGAACACGGTCAGCGGCACGCCCTGCTTGCGGGCTTTGGTGAGGAAAATGTCCTGAAGATTGGCTGTCTTTTTCATGTTGGATGTACCCTTTCTTTTTATTCGGGCGGCGGTTTTATGGGTGCCGTCCGTATAAAATCAGGATACGCCAAGGTTTGTGAGAATTTCTGTCGAAAATTGTAAAGCGGCGGGAAGATCGCGGGAATTTTTCCGGTAGAACCAGTGAATGTCCCTGTTCCGCCGCAGCCAGGTGAGCTGGCGCTTGGCGTACTGCCGCGAGCGGAGCTTGATCTCGGCGACGGCCTCGTCCTGCGTGCATTCGCCCGCGAGACAGCCCAGACATTCCTTATAGCCGATGGCCTGCATTGCCGTCGCCGTGCGCGGCACGCCGCTCTCGACCAGAGCGCGCACCTCGTCGAACAGACCCTGTGCGACCATCCGGTCCACGCGGAGGTCGATGATGCGCTTCATCTCCTCGCGGTCGGCGTAGGCAAGGCCGAGGTAGACGGGCTCGTAGCGCGGCGGGACGAGCCGGGTGTCGGCATTGTGCCGCGACATGGTCTTCCCTGTCTCGCGGTAGACCTCGAGCGCGCGGATGACGCGCTTTTTGTCGTTCGGGTGCAGCGCGGCGGCGCTTTCCGGATCAATGGAGCGCAGCTCGGCGAAGAGGACCTCGCCGCCCTCGTCATCCCAGCGCCGCTCCAGAAGCCTGCGCGTCTCTCCGCCGGTCGTGCCGGGAGCGTAACCGTGTCCGCGCAGGAGCGCGTCGAGGTACAGCCCCGTGCCGCCGACGAGGATGGGCAGCTTGCCGCGCGCGAGGATGCCGTCCACACATTCGGCGGCGTCCGCAGCGTAGCGCGCCACGGAGTAATCCTCGCGCGGGTCGATCACGCCGACCATGTGGTGCGGCACGCCCCGCGTCTCCGCCTCCGTCGGTGCGGCGGTGCCGATGACCATGCCGCGGTAGAGCTGCATGGAATCGCAGGAGACGACCTCGCCGCCGAGCCTTTCGGCCAGCGCGACGCCGAGTCCGGTCTTTCCGCAGCCGGTCGGGCCGACGATGCAAACTACCTTGGGCGGCATGACGTCTCCTTTCCGCGCTCAGGCGCGCTTGAACATTTTTTCCAGCTCGTATTTGGTGAGCTTGACGGCCACGGGCCGTCCGTGCGGGCAGAATCGGACCTCGCCCGACTGCACCTTATCCACCAGCACGCGAAGCTCGCGCTCGTCGCTTTTCCAGCCGCCCTTGATGGCGGCCTTGCAGGCCATGGTGTGCAGCAGCGCGTCGCGGGCGCTCTCGGGGTCGGCGTGGTGCGTCTCGACGAGGCGGCCTGCAAGGTCCTCAAGACTTGCCGCGGCGTCCTCGGCGGGAATGTCGGCGGGCAGGGCGCGGATCAAAATCGCGCCGTCGCCGAACTCCTCGCAGGCAAAGCCGAACTCACGCAGCAGCGCGAGCTGCCCGACAAGCGCGGTGTACTCCGCCGCGGCGAACTGCGCGACCACGGGAGTCAGCAGCTCCTGCGACATGATGGGCTCAAGATTTGCCTTGAAGCGGTCGAAATTCACGCGCTCGTGCGCGGCGTGCTTGTCGATGAGCCAGACGGTTTTCTCCGCGTCCTCGCAGACGATGTAGGTGTCGAGCACCTCGCCCGCGATGCGCCACGGTATGACCGACTCCGGCTCGATCGCCGTCTGCTCCGGCTCGGCGGGCGCGGTCTCGAGCGTGGTCTGCACGGCGAAAACGGGTGCGGCGGGCGCTTCGGCGTGCGGTGCGGCGGGCGCTTCCGGCTTTGCCGCTTCATCGCGCGGCGGCATGAAGGCCGCCTCGACCATCTTCGGAAGGATGTGCCCGTCCTCCGGCTTTTTCGCCGGGGGAGCCGGTGTGCGGCGGACGAAGTCGCTGACGCTCACGCGTCCGCCCAGCTCGCTCGAGGCGGACGTGACGGCGATGAACGGCGCGTCCTTTTTGGGCGGCTCCGGCCTTTTGACCTCGTTCTGCGCACGCCACTCCTGCGCCGTCATGCTGCGGTAAAACTCCTGCGGCTTGGGAGCCTGCGCGGTCGGCTTTGGCGGTGTGTGCTGCGGCTCGGGCGCGCCGTCGCGGTCGAGCGCGTCGGACGCGGCGTGGTACACAAGGTCGAAGACCTGCTTTTCGTTGAGGAATTTCACGACCGTCTTGGCGGGGTGGACGTTCACGTCCACCATGTCCGCCGGCAGCGTGACGTTCAGCACGCAGCCGGGGAATTTGCCCTTCATCAGGCGGTTTGCGTAGGCTTCCTCCACCGCGGCGGTGAGGAGCTGGGACTTGATGAAGCGGCCGTTGACGAAAAAGGTCTGCATCCCTCGCGTGCCGCGGCCCGCGAGGGGCTTGGTCACAAAGCCGTCAACGGCGAGCTGACCGTCGCGCCCGTGGACCTCGACCAGCGCGAGGGCGAAATCGCGGCCCAGCGCGGCGTAGACGGCGCTGAGGGGCTTGCCGTCGCCCGGGGTGTGCAGCTCCTCCCTGCCGTCCTTGATGAGACGGAAGGAGATATCGGGGTGCGAGAGCGCGATGTGCGCGGCAAGGCCCGCGATGGCGGTCGCCTCGGCGCGGTCCTGCTTCATGAACTTCAGCCGCGCGGGCGTGTTGTAAAAGAGGTCGCGCACGATGATGCTCGTGCCCTCGGGACAGCCCGCGGGCTCGACGGAGAGCGGCTTGCCGCCGTCAAGATGCAGCGTCGCGCCGCTCGCGGCGCCCGTCTGACGCGAGAAAATATCCAGGTGAGAAACGGACGCGATGGCAGCGAGCGCTTCGCCGCGGAAGCCGAGGGTGCCGATGGCGGCCAGATCGGCGGCGGTGCGGAGCTTGCTCGTCGCGTGGCGCAGAAAGGCGGTGGGCAGCTCGTCGGGCGCGATGCCGCATCCGTCGTCCGTGACGCGCAGATAGGTCAGCCCGCCGTTTTGCAGCTCGACGGTGACGTTCCTCGCGCCCGCGTCGATGGCGTTTTCCAAAAGCTCCTTCACAACGCTCGCGGGACGCTCGACGACCTCGCCGGCGGCAATGAGATTGGCGATATGGGGGGATAGCTGTTCGATGTGCGGCATGGTATTCTCCTTATCCGACGATGGCCCAGAGAGCCAGCGCGTTGACGGTCGCGTGGAGCAGGATGGACGTCCAGAGCGTGCCGGAGTGGTCGAACGCCCACGCGAAGACGAGGCCGGGCACGAGGTATTGCAGCATGAGGATGAGATAGCTCCAGTCCCACGAGGAGAGGGCGAAGGTCCACACGTGCATGAACGCGAAGAGCACGCAGGAGATGACGTAGGCGGCGACGCGGCTCTTTTCCTTCAGGCAGCCGAACACGAGACCGCGGAAAAGGACCTCCTCCACAAAGGGGGCGAGAAAGACGATGATGAGCGCTGTCAGGCGCGGCGCGGCGTTGATGGACGCGGCGATGGTCATGTCGTTGAGGTTGGTGCGGCTGTTGAAGAGCACGTTCGCCACGCGGTAGAAGAGCTCGTTCGCGCCGTAAAAGACCAGAAGGCCCATGCAGAACGTCGTCATCGCGCGGCTCACGCCGCCGAGGAAGCGGCTCGTCGTGTGCGCGAGGAACGAGTGAAAGAGCAGCAGCACGATGGCGAAGAGCACATAGTAGTAGATGATGTTCGCCAGCGAGTCGCTGATCTTCGTGTCGAGCAGGACCTCGACAATGCCAAAGAGCTTGTTGGCCAGCAGCGGCAGCACAAGCAGATAGACGATAAAGAAGATCGTCCCCGCGACGCGCTCGGTCTGGTTCATGTGGGAGGTAGCGGCTTTTTTTGCCATGTGGATGGACCCTTTCTGTCTGTTTCGGGGTTAGTTCGGGAGCTTCTTTTTCAGGTCGTAGAGCAGCTGCATCGCCTCGATGGGCGACATGGTGTCCGGCTGGGCACGGCGCAGCGCGTCAAGCACCTCGGCTTCGCCGATGGCGTCAAGACTTACCTGCTCGCGCTCCTCGCGCGGCGGGATATAGCTGCCGCCGGCTTCCAGCTCCTCCAGTATTTTCTTCGCGCGGGAGACGACCTCCTTCGGCAGTCCCGCGAGCTTGGCGACCTCGATGCCGTAGCTGCGGTCGGCTCCGCCGGGAATGATCTTGCGGAGGAATACAAGGTCCTCCCCGCGCTTTTTGATGGCGATGTTGTAGTTTTTCACGCCCGCGAGCGTGCCTTCCAGCTCGGTGAGCTCGTGGTAGTGGGTGGCGAAGAGCGTTTTTGCGCCGAGCCTTTTGCGGTCGGCGCAGAACTCGAGCACCGCGCGGGCGATGCTCATGCCGTCGAAGGTCGAGGTGCCGCGGCCGATCTCGTCTAAGATCAGCAGCGAGTGTGCCGTCGCCTGCCGCAGGATTTCCGCGACCTCGCTCATTTCCACCATGAAGGTGGACTGGCCGCCGGCCAGGTCGTCGCTCGCGCCGATACGGGTGAAGATGCGGTCCACCACTCCGATGCGGGCGGCGCGGGCGGGAACGAACGAGCCGATCTGCGCCATGAGCGTGATGAGCGCGACCTGACGCATATAGGTGGATTTACCCGCCATGTTGGGGCCTGTGATGATGGCGACGCGGTTTTCCTTTTCGCCCATGTAGGTGTCGTTCGGCACAAAGAGAGCGTCCTTCAGCACGCGCTCGACGACCGGATGGCGGCCGTCGTGGATCTCGATCACGCCGGAATCGTCCACCACCGGGCAGCAGTAGCTGTTCTTGACCGCGACGACGGCAAGCGACGCGAGCGTGTCAAGCTCCGCGACTGCGGCGGCGGTCTTCTGGATGCGCTCGGCGCCCGCGCAGATCTCGTCGCGCAGGGCGGAGAAGAGCTCGTATTCGAGCGCGTTGTCGCGCTCCCCCGCGGTCAGGATCTCCTGCTCCAGGTCCTTGAGCTCCTGTGTGATGTAGCGCTCGCCGTTAACGAGCGTCTGCTTGCGGATGTAGGTGTCAGGCACCTGATCCTTGAAGGAATTGGAGACCTCGATGTAGTAGCCGAAGACCTTGTTGTAGCCGATCTTCAGCGTGCGGATGCCGGTGCGTTCCTTTTCCTTCGTTTCAATGGAGGCGAGCAGCCCCTTGCCGCCGGAGAGAATGTCGTGCAGGCGGTCGACCTCGGCGTTGAAGCCTTTGCGGATGAAGCCGCCCTCGCGCACGGAGAACGGCGGCTCGTCCACGATGGTCTCGGC
>ERZ1504397.116-NODE-116-length-30503-cov-3.729473_pt1 | contig 30503 bp, 24 predicted proteins | sample MGYA00574837_ERZ1504397 | MGnify/ENA primary metagenome ERZ1504397 (study PRJEB39906, sample SAMEA3182050) | gut metagenome | biome: human; feature: gut; material: Stool; isolation source: human stools | place: Canada | collected 2012-02-22 ... | reverse complement strand
CTTAAGCAATGACAAAAATAGGCATTAACGCTGATATAAACAAGTATTTAGATTAAATTTAACACACAAAAATTTACATATTGTTAATTGTACAATTTGATTTCCGTATTGACAGTTGGAAATTACCCCCCCCATAATTTATTGATATATAGGTAATTATTATGGAAGTTACTCTCTAAGCAAGAGATGCTTGGTAATCGTAAATTGTTTTGTTTTTTACACATTAGTCGATTGCAAACCAATCATCTGATCTATACACGGTTATCGTTATTCATTCTTGAAAAATGTAAATAAAAATGCGGAAATTTATTTTTTTGCTATTTGCGCTACTGGCTTCGACACATACCATGAAGGCTCAGGAGATAGCATTAAAGACCAATCTCGTCTATGACGCACTCCTCACCGTCAATCTCGGTGCCGAAGTTCAGCTCGCTCCCCGCTGGTCGCTCGACCTCTCGGGCAATCTCAACGCATGGACCCTTGACCAAGGCAAGAAGTGGAAGCACTGGATGGTGCAGCCCGAGGTGCGCTATTGGTTCTGCGAAGCTCTTGGCGGGCACTTTGTGGCAGCCCACGCACTTGGCGGACAGTACAATGTGGGCAATGTCGACCTTGATTTCAAGCTGCTTGGCACCAACTTCGGGGCCGTGCGCGATCATCGCTATCAGGGCTGGTATGCCGGACTTGGCGTGGCCTACGGTTACTCGTGGCTTGTGAGCCGTCACTTCAACATCGAGGCCGAGCTTGGCGTGGGATGGATCCACACCGGCTACGACCGTTACAACTGCGCGAGCTGCGGCCGTCGCCTCGGCAAGGGACACCACAACTATTTCGGTCCCACCAAGGCGGCTATCAACCTCGTGTATGTATTCTGATTATCAATTCTCGAAAAAAACCGACAATCATTCACTCACTTATGAAGCTAAAGATAACAGGCCTGGCCTGGCTCATGGCCATGGCTTTGCCCTGCATGGGCGCAGTAATTCCGTCGTCCGATGAAAGGGTGACCAATCTCAGCGTCGAGCGCACCGACAACAGTCTGCTCGTCAACATGACGCTCGACCTCACGGGGCTTAAGCTAAAGAGCGACCGCGAAATCACGTTTATCCCCGTAATCACGGCCGGCGACAGCGTCGTGGAATTGCCACAGGTAATTGCTGCGGGACGCAACCGCTACATTCAGCATCAGCGTCACAACGACATCGACGAGGGTGCTACACTCACCCGTGCCGGACACACAATAGATTATCAGGCTATCGTTCCCTACCGCCGGTGGATGGCCGACGCCATGCTGTCGATGGCCGAGGACGAGTGTGGCTGCGGATTGTCGCTCGGCTCTCCGTCGACTTCCGATCTGGCTCAGCTCGACTTCCGCGAGCGCACGTTTGCTCCGCAGTGGGCCTATGTGACTCCCCGTGTCGAGGCGCGCAAGGAGCGCTCGGCCAAGGGGTCGGCCTACATCGACTTCCGCGTCAACCGCACCGACATCGACCCCGCCTACCGCCGTAATCCGCAGGAGCTGGCCGGTATACGCGACACCATCGACCTTATCAAGAACGACCCCGACTCGCGCATCGAGCGCATAACCATCACCGGCTATGCATCGCCCGATGGTCCCTACGACAACAATGCGCGCCTCGCCGAGGGTCGCACCAAGGCTCTCACCGGCTATGTGCGCGGCCTCTACGACTTCTCGCCCGAGGTGCTGCGCTCGGCTTCGGTAGCCGAGGACTGGGACGGCCTGCGTCGTTGGGTCGAGCAATCGTCGATCGACAACCGCGACGCTCTGCTCGACATCATCGCGCTGAGCGACATCACCCCCGATGCCCGCGAGTGGAAAATCAAGTCGAAGTACCCCGCCCAGTACCGCTATCTGCTTGAAAACGTGTACCCCGCACTGCGTCACAGCGACTACACCATCGACTATGTGGTGTCGTCGTTCACCGACCCCGAGAAGATAGCCGAGGTCATGGCCCGCGACCCGCGCAAGCTCAGCCTTCACGAGATGTATCTGCTCGCGCGCAGCATTCCCGGCGACTCGGCCCGCTTCCGCGAGGTATTTGAGGTGGCTGTAAGGCTCTATCCCGATGCTCCCGAGGCCAACCTCAACGCGGCGGTAACGGCACTTTCGTTTGACGACCTCGACAATGCGGCACGCTATCTGCCCAAGGCCGGCGACTCGGCCGAGGCTGTATATGCGCGAGGAATCCTCGCCGCCAAGCAGGGCGACTGCACTTCGGCGCGCAATCTGCTCGTAAAGGCTTCGCAGATGGGCCTTGCCGAGGCCGACGCTGCCATCAAGTCGCTCGACGAGTGGGTCGAATGGACGGCACGAAACTCAAAGACTGAAAATTAATAACGATAACATTCATTTAACACAATCATTTATTTATTCAACAAAATGAAAACTATCAAATTATTTGCAGGAGCTGCGGCAGTGCTCGCGTTAGGCCTTGCCTCTTGCTCTGACGACAAGCTCGACAATGGCGGAAGCGATGTCGCTGAAATTGACCACACGATGTATCTCAACGTGGCCATCTCGTCGACCAACGGTTTCGGCTCACGTGCCTATGAGGACAATGCCTACGAAGGCGGTGACACTCCCGAATTTGACGAGGGTATTCCTGTAGAATCCACGATAGGTACTGCCTATTTCGTATTCTATGAAGAGGAGTTGGGCCCTGACGGAAAAACCGGCACCGGAAAGCCTGGAAAGCAGGTGGGTGAAATCGCTGTTGTTTCAAATTTAACTACCACTGATGTTACCGACGACGCAACAAGCTCGGTGACTAAAAGCTGTATTTCAGTTGTGCCCGTTTCGGTTCGCAAGGGCGATCACGAACCCAAGTTTGTGATGTGCTATGTCAATCCCGTAACTCCGGCCAACATCCAGAACCCCATCGACTACATCGAAACTCTTACCCGTCAGGAGGTTACTACCGGTTCAGGTGCTAACATGCGTTTCCCCATGAGTAACTCGGTTTACTATGACGCTAAAGGTAATCTTGTTCGCGCTACTGAAATTGGCAACGGTAAGTTGTATAACTCCGAAGCCGAGGCCAAGGAGGAAGCTGAAAAGAACGGCGACAACGCCAGAGTGCAAATCTTTGTTGAGCGTTATGCCGCCAAAGTGAATTTCTCGGTAGCTCAGACCGATGCGGCAATCCCCGGTTATGCCGCAGGTGAAGGAACCCAAAAATTCACCCTTAAATTCGTGCCTGAATATTGGGCAGTAAATGCTGAGGGTAAGACATCCTACATCACCAAGTCTTATCGCGCACAGGCTGCCAACGGTACTATCCTTGGTAGCAACTACACATTGGCCGATGCCAACAAGGCTATCAACACTCGATTTACCACTGCTACCGAAGGTGCCGGAACAACTCTGATCGAAGACAATCAGTGGGATTGGAACAACGCAGGCCTGCATCGTTCATTTTGGGGCTGCTCACCGGCTTACTACTCTACCCAGTATCCTGAAGTTGCAAGCGATATCGACCCTGACAATCCCGACAAGTATGAGCTTATCTACTTGACCGAAGAGGAGGTTCGCACAGGCGGTGCCGGTAATCCTGTCAATGCAGTAGGCGAAACTCCTGCCAAGCTCACCGACTATGTACGTGAAACAACCACCGGAACCGTGGGCTTGAACTCAAGCAACCCCACTGCTGCAGTTCCCTCGATTGCCCTCTACGGTAAGTACACAATCACTCCCACCACCACAGGTGCCACAGCTCTTCCTGCCAATACTTCATTCTACACCTACATGAAGAATTCCGACGGCAACGCCAACATCTACTTCGATGTTGTAAGTAAGGAAACCGATGCCAACGGTGCTGCAATTGGTAACTCGGCTGTTACCGGCGGTACAAGTATGATGCGCCGCTTCATCAATCAGCTCTCCGTTTTGGTAAAGCGTACAGGCACAAACACTGAAGGTGATCCCTATGTCTTTACTCAGTTTGACCCGAGCAAAACTCCCGATCTTCAGTATCTTGTATCCAACCTTACCATCAAGCGTCCCGACGATGCAGTTCTCACCACAGGTGTTACCGGTGAGGCTGTCGAGGATCAGGTTAAGCTCGCCGCCCGTCGTCGCACTATCCAGCTGAATGCCGCTCCCACCCAAAGCCAGACTGATGCTGCCGGTTTCACACTGTGCTACGCTTCAGGCAACAGCTATGTTCCTGTTACCACCGCCAACCTTACCGATGTCAACAAGATTATCATGCAGAATGTAGGTTACGCCGACTACTACAACCAGGCAAGCGCCTACTTCAACATCCCCATCAAGCACCTCGGATGGTACCGCAAGGGTAATCTCAACCGCACCGGAAAGACCGAAAATGGAACTACAACCTACACCGACAACACCACAATCAACTGGAACAACGTGATGGTGGGCGACTTCGGTCTTGTGCGCAACCACGTTTACTCTATCAATGTCACAACGATAAAGGGTCTTGGAACCGCTATCGCCGATCCTACCGACCCCACAGTTCCGCCGGCTGAAACAACCGACTACTTCGTGGCCTATCGACTCAACATCCTCAACTGGGCCATCGTTCCCACCCAGAATGTTGATCTCTAATCGATCAATCATCTAAGCCGCCGCGCGCCACGGGCGCTCAACCTTTGACCGGCTGTGGTCCGCGTCGGTTTTAAAAACCTAAGGTCGCAGGTGGATGACTACCACCTGCGGTCACCAATAAAAAAATAAACTAAATTACTGCATTTCTACAATGTTACGATCTATTTCACGATTCTTGAGCCCCCTGCTCCTCGGAGCAATGGCTTTAATGTCGGGTTGCGGCTTGGTCACCGAGGATGTCGAGCCATGTACCATGACTTATCAGCTTAAGTTCAAGTATGACTACAATATCCTTGAAGCCGATGCTTTCAACCGACAGGTCCATTTGGTCAACGTGTGGGCCTTTGATTCGCAAGGTCGCCTCGCGTGGACCGGCAGTGAATCGGGAAAAGCGCTTGAGTCGCCCGACTATGTGATGAAGGCCGAGCTCGCTCCGGGACGCTACGACTTCCTTGCCTGGTGCGGATTCTCCACCGGCGACCCATTCAAGCTCGCCACCTACACTCCATCGTCGATCGAAGAGCTGAAGGTGACGCTCGCCACTCTCGGCGACGGTGCCGGAAAGCTATATGTCGACAGCGAGCTGCCCGGGCTATTCCACGGCTTGCTTGAGGATGTAACGCTCATCAGCTCCGAAACCGAGCACGTGGTGCAGACCGTAACGCTGCCTCTGATGAAGGACACCAAGACAGTGCGCCTCATGCTGCAGCACCTCGACGGCTCGCCCATCGAGCAGCGCGACTTCTCGGTAACCATCACCGACAACAACCAGAACCTCGACTGGAACAACGACGTGATGGACGGCCCCTGGTTTGACTACCGTCCGTGGTATGTCAACTACGGCCAGGTCACGATGCCCGAAGGCTCGCGCACCGACGCTTCGGGACGCGCCATAACCTCGGTGGCGTCGCTGCTCTTTGAAATGTCGACATCGCGCCTGCGTGCCGGACACAACACCGTGCTCACCGTACACCGCAACTGGGACGACCGTGACATTATACGCATCCCGCTCATCGACTACCTCCTCCTCGTCAAGGGACATTACAACGAGCGTTACTCCGACCAGGAGTATCTTGACCGCATGGACGAGTTCAACCTCGTGTTCTTCATCGATGCCGACAGCAACTGGTACACCGCCGCCGGAATCATGATCAACAACTGGACCATAGTGCCCCCGCAGGACACCGAAATGTGACAACAACGCTAAATCAGCCACTCTCTTTTTTATAAGCGTAAATGATAATGAATATACGACGACTATATTATCTCAGGGCTTGTGGCCTGATGATTGCCGCCTTGGCGGTTGCGGCAGGGCTTAACGCCTGCTCCGATGCCGACCCTGCGTTGGAGCCCGGTGCCGGCGAAAATCCCGGAAGCTTCGACAATACCGTCACCTTCTCGTTTCGCATCAGCGACGGAAACGTGTCGCGTGCCGGGCATGACGACCACGTGACATCGCCCGACGAGAACCCCGACATCAACGAAAGCTCGATCAACACCAAGGATGTTGCGTTCTACGTGTTTGCCGACGATCATCTCGTCTATCGCCCGCTTCAGGACGACGACTTCTACTCGCTCACCGGTGCTTCGGGCGGCGGCTACACCGTCAACCTCAAAATCGACTACAAGCAGCTTGCCGTAGACCCCGACAGCCCCGACCGCATAGCCATGCGCATTCTCGCCGTGGCCAACATGAACACATCGGGCACCGACCCCTACGCCTATCCGCAGCTTGACTACGGTTCCACCTACGCTCAGGTCATCGGAGAGCTCGAAAGCAAGCAGTTCTCTCTGCCTGCCACCTGGGATCCCGCCAACCTCCCCTCGGCTACAGGTCGCGGACTATACATCCCCATGTTTGGCACGGCGGTTTTTCAGGTAAACCCCAAGGAGCTCTACGACACCGAAACGTGGCAGACCATCTACCTTGGCAGCGTGTCGATGCTGCGTGCCGTCGTGAAGGTTGAGTTGCTCGACGGCATTGCCGACCGCGACGACGAGGGATTCCCCAAGATCGTCGACGCATGGCTCGACTACTCGGTTGTCAACGGAAAGCTGCTTCCCGCCGATGCGCTCACCTACATCAACGGCAACCAGGTCGACAAGAACAACCTGGGCGATGCCGGCGAAACTCCGGCCGTGCGCAACATGCGCTCATTCACCGGAACGCTCACTCACACCGTCAACGGCGCTTCGCTGCGTGAAACGCTCAAGATATTCCGCTCCTACTGCCCCGAGCAGTCAATCAGCTCAGCAACACCATGCATCAGGCTCAAGGTGCAGCCTTCGGCATCGACCCCCGAAGCCGAGTGGCTCGACTACACCATTCCCCTTGAGGGCTACGACGGAAAGCCTTTCGGATTTGTCAACCTCTACCGCAACCACATCTACCGCATCCGAGTCAACTCGGTCAACATCGGTGTTCCCGCCGAGATTACCGTAACCGCGCTCCCATGGACTCAGGAGGACATCGAGTGGAACTATGATCAGAATCCCGGACTCGCCGACGGAGGCGAAATAAAGTGGGTCGAGAACACCTATCAGTCAATCGACCAAAACACCGCACGACTGGTGATGATGCGCGACATGACGCCCGCCAAGTGCTCATTTACCCTCTCGTCACCTCTCGGAGCCACATGGCGTGCCATTCTCGTGCCCGAAACCGCCGACCGCGATGCCTTCAAGTTCATCGACTCGGCCGGCAATCAGGTCGACGATGTGAGCGGAACCATCGATGGCAATGCCATAGACCTCACAATCACGGCAACCGACTCCGCCCCCAAGGAAACCAACAGGACCCGACTGCAGATTATCGTGACAACCCTCGACGGACGAACGATGACAGCCGATGTGTGTGCCGGAAAATACGGCGACAGCAAATACTTCACAATCATCCAGAACTCTCAGCTATAATAAAATGACTCTATATAGATTTCTTATAAATCGATTCTACCTCACTCTGGCAGCCGCTTTGCTGCTTGCCGTAGCGGCTTGTTCCGACGACAGCTTCAACGGGCCCGATTCCGACGGTGGTGCAGGTTACATCAAGATAAGGCTTAGCTCTTCGTACCACGGTTCGCGTGCCGGGGAGGTCGACAAGCTTAATGAAAATCTAATATCCTCGGCCGTGTTGTGTTTATCTCCGTTAACGAGTACCGACGACATGCCTCCGGTGCTTACACAGAGCTTTAGCGGATTGACAGGCTCGACCGAGGTTCTCGAAGTTAAGTTGACCGACGACATGCGCAATGCCCTCTTTCCCGGCAATGCCGTTACTTGCAAGGCTTATGTCGTGGCCAACCTCCCCGACGGGCCGTCGTCGGTCACCGACGGCATGAGCGTCAGCGACATCAGGGCCATCGCCGTTACATCCGATTTCGCCACGAGCAATGTGCAGAGCTCATTTGTCATGGATGGCGATAACACCGTGACTCTCCTCAATCCCGGCACCACCGCTGAAAGCGTGTCGGGAAAAATCGACCTTCAGCATGCAGCATCCAAGATTACAATTGCCGTCAACGTGCCCGAGAGCATCACCGTCGACGGTCAGGTGTGGCGTTCCGAGCGCACCAATATGAGCGTGCTCATCACCAACGGAGTCCAAAGCTCGGCCGTCAATCCGGCGACCCACACTCTCGTTACAGGCGACTACTACAACACCACCACCGTATCGGAGGACCAGACACATCGTCAGCGCAAGCTCGAGGCGGGCACCGACACCAAGTTCACCTATGAGCTCACGAGCCCATTCTACACCTATCCCAACGAGTGGAACCCCGACGACAGTGAATCGCCGATGACCTATATGACCCTTATGGTGCCCTGGAAGCTTGACGGCGAGGACTCCTACCGCACTTGCTACTACATGGTGCCCGTGATTCGCACCGGCAACACCATTGGACGCAACATCCACTACCGAGTGAAGATTAATGTGAATATACTTGGCAGCTTCACCCCCGACGAGCCCTTCACGCTTGACGATCTCAGCTATACGGCAGCTGAGTGGGGCAGTGTGCCTGTCGATGTCGACATTGCCGACTACCGCTACCTCGTTGTCGACCAAAACCACTACACGATGGATAATATCGAGTCTACATTTATCCCCGTCTACACTTCGCACCCCACAACGGTTACCAATGTGGAGATGACCTACTATCGCTATAACACTACATCGCAAGGAAATGAGAAACCAATCACCATAACCACGACTCAATATGAGAATACTCAAGATAAAGGCTATGGCAATATATGGACTTGTGATTTCTTGAATCCTGACAAGGTTGACCAGGTTAACCCTTCAACCGGAATAAACTTCAGTCATAAACTTATTATATGGAATCCGTATGATCGAAATAATCGCTCTGTAAATTTGACTGACTTAAGATCGGATAATACTGTTAATACAAACATTAATTCTATTAGCTATTATCGCCCATCTAATGATCCGGCATATTCACGTTACGATATTACAATCACGATTGTGCACACTGATAAAGTCGGAAAGCCGGATGCAGCCAATTTTACAAAGACAATAACGATTACCCAATATCCGCAGATGTATATTAATTCGGTAAAAAATTATAGTGGAAATAATGCTACAGCGGCTGCCGGCAATATGTGGGTAAATGGTAACCAACGCAGTAATGGCAGTTGGAATACCGCATTAGGACTGACTGGATCAAACACGAATCCTAATCAATACATAATAAATATCACTCAGCTTGACTATCAAGAGGTACAAAAATATGTAATCGGAGATCCAAGAACATTTGAAGTCGATAACCTTACCGCACCTAATAATGGTGGATGGACTGAATCATGGAGTATATATAATAATGATGACAATAACATTTTGAAATACTATTATCCGACTGAAAGCAATAGCCGTACCGAAAAAATGATTGCACCTAAAATCAGAGTGGCTTCTTCTTATGGTGTTTGCGGTGATATGTCTTATCTGAATGCGCAACGCAGATGTGCTTCTTATCAAGAGATGGATTGTCCTGCAGGCCGTTGGAGGGTACCGACATTATCAGAAGTTGAATTCATAATGAAATTGTCAACAGATGAAAAGATTCCGGAGTTATTCACCTATGATACTACAGGATATTGGAGTGCTCAGGGTCGTTTTAGGGCAAAACTTGATAGTGAAGGAAACCTTTCAATAGTTTCTCAGTCTGGAGAAGGTGCTGTTCGTTGCGTTTACGATGAATGGTATTGGGAAAATGAGCCTCTTGAAAAGGTCAATGGGAAATATCGCTTCACGTGGGGCGACCGTGAACGCACTAATCCTAATCCGACCAATTAACCGATAATCACGATATTAAGATATTTGACACAATATGAAACTTCTTAAAAATATCATGGTGGTTGTCGCCCTTTTCGGGCTGTGGAGCTGTAGCGATGACATCGTTCCGGCTCCCGGCGCGGGCGACAATGACGGCGAAACATTCACTATAACAGCTTCGGTGGCCATGCCCGACATTATGCCGGCCGGAAGCCGTGCCATGGGCGACTCACCCGACTATGCCGGGTTGAAGCTCTATCTCGCCGAGTTTGACATGAACGGCGATGAGCCGCTCAGCAACTTTTTCACCAATCTATATAGGGCTGAAAACGAGCGGGCAGGCAACAATCTGGTCACCTTCAATGTCACGATGAAGAAGAGCGTCGAGCCCAAGGTGCTTCACCTTATAGCCGTGCCGAGCAGCGTAGACCTCGACTTCACCTACGGCTCCGAGGGTACGCTGATTCCCGGCCTCACCACGAGCGGCGGCAACGAAGCCTATTGGCGACGACTCGAGTTCCCTTCGGGTTATGGCATCATGGTCGGCGATGTGTGGACCACTTCACAGGCCACTATCAATGCCCTCACTAATGTGCCGTTGATTCGCAACTTCGGTAAAATCACGATGGTCAACGGGGCTACAGCCAATTTCACGCTTGAAGGATTTGCTGTGGTCAACACCCCCACATCGGGCTCGGTGGCTCCGTGGAACTATACAGCAATGCGATTTCCCGACTACCTTGATGATTCGGGCAGTCAGCTCGACTATGCGGATCTCAGTTATGGCGGAATGTTGCCGGGTAACGCCAACATCACCGACAATGAGCCCGGCGGATTAACCTATAGCACTGCTCCTAAATATATATATGAGCGCCCCTTCAGCTCGGTCAACCGCACTTTGGTCATAGTCAAGGGCCGATATAACGGTGGCGAGTCGTCCTACTACAAGATCGACCTCGGGTATCAGGATACCGACGGCGTGTTTAAATACTACAATCTGCTGCGTAACTTCAACTACACCGTCACGATAAAGAGTGTGGGTGCAAGCGGTTATGCCACCGCCAAGGAGGCGATGGACGGTGTTGTCTACAACAACTTGTCGTTTGATGTGACAACCAACAAGATGCTCAACATCTCCAACGGAACCGACATGGTGTGGGTCAACTTCACAACCGCTGTCGTGACACAGAACACCGATGCCGACCGCACTATCAAGTTCGGCTTCAAATACGCTAAAAACATCGGCATGGCCGGTGAAACGGTCGACAACTCTTCGGTAACCGATCCCACGACCATGGGACTTGTCCCCGGCGATGTTATCGAAAGCGTCACCGAAACCACGGCTCCCACAGTAAATGATAAAGGCGAGCCCACCGACTACACCGGGTGGAAATTCTATGAGATAAAAACTCATGCGCCCACCGATGAAACTAAGCAGCAGAGCTTCACCATCATCAATAAGGACACGGGACTCGGGCGTACGATCAACCTTGTGTTGCGAACACCTTGGGAGCTTGATCCCGCCCATGTGCGCGTGTTTGCCGGCAACTACAACCTTCCCGGCCAGTTTCCCTACGATGACACGACCTACGAGAACAAAGTTGGTGACGGAGCCGGTGCCAAGCTCACCATATTCTTTACCATCTCCGAGGATCTGCCTGAAGCTATATTCCCATTGTCGTTTGAACTGGAATCTGACCGACAGAACATCGAGAACAACCCCATTGGTACGCTCCTTGTTACATCAGGCCCCTCGGTGTTTGACGGTGTGATAGGCACTCGCATCAAGTATATAAAGCCGATTACATGGACCGACTACAATACTGTGCTCGACGCATCGCATCCCACGGCGGTGAAGGTTCCGGCCGATCCGAAAAATCCTGACAACGGTAAATATCTTCACCGGGTGCGTTGTCGATTGCAGACGATTACCTCGCTTGAGGCGCTCGGCATCGGCACTAACGGAACCACTACTACAAAAGTGCGCGTCACCAATCCCTACTTCAAGCTTAGGGGAGGCGATGGCAAAATCGAAGTCACCTTCACCCGCACAAGAGGCCAATCCCTCTCCAACGCCCCCAACAACTGATCCCACACTCACACATAAACACATACACACACCAAGCGGCTCCCTCCCGGAGCCGCTCTTTTTTGACCAAAAACTTATATCACGCAAATGTTTTTGTTAATTTATTGCTATAAAGCATTGTAGGTTTTTGATATAATCGCTATATTTGCGATTACAACTTCAAAAACGGTACAATCATGAGAAAAATTTTATTTTTAGCTTTGGCTGCCGGAGCGGCAGCACTTATCGTAGCGAGTTGCACTACACGTAAAAAAAGTGATGCGGCGCTCGCTCAGGCCGACAGTACCTATACCAATCTTAAACAACCCGATTGGAGCAGGAATGCTGTCATCTATGAAGTAAATCTGCGCCAATACACCGATAGTGGAACAATTACCGCCTTTGAGCGAGAACTTCCGCGATTGAAGGAGCTTGGTGTCGACATTCTGTGGTTCATGCCCATCCATCCCATATCGGTCGACGGCCGCAAGGGAGAGCTTGGCAGCTACTATGCAGTACAGGACTACAAGGCATTCAACCCCGAATTCGGTACAATCGACCAGTTCAAGAAGGTTGTCGACAAGGCACATGACCTCGGCATGAAGGTGATCCTCGACTGGGTCCCCAACCACACAGGCCGCGACAATGCATGGGTGACTGAGCACCCCGATTGGTATGTGAAGGACTCGCTCGGAAACATGGTAGGCCCCTACGACTGGACCGATGTCTACAAACTCGATTACAATAATCCCGAGATGCGTGCCGCAATGGTCGACGCGCTTAAATTCTGGCTCACCGATGTCGATGTCGACGGCTTCCGCTGCGATGTGGCAGGTGAAGTGCCTACCGACTTCTGGGACGAAACCCGCCCGAAGCTCGACGAGGTAAAGGAAGTGTTCATGCTCGCCGAAGCCAGCAAGCCCGAACTTCAGGTCAACGGATTCAACATGGGTTATAACTGGCCCATGAAGGACCTCTTCAGCGAAATCGCGGCCACGCAGGGGCAATACACATTCAAGGGCGAGGACGGCACCGTAAAGACATTCCCCGCCAAGTCGGCCGTGGCAATCGACTCGCTGCTTGAGCGTCAGGCCGAGGAATATCCCACCGACAGCTATCTGATGAACATGATAACCAATCACGACCTCAACTCATGGGAGGGCACCGCACAAGAGCGTCTTGGCAATCTCACCGATGCATTTGCCGTGCTGAGCTACACGCTTCCCGGAATGCCGCTCATATACACAGGTCAGGAAACAGGACTCAACCGCGCATTGGAATTTTTCAAGAAGGATGTGCCTCCCACTTGGGAACCGCGCAACCGCTACTTCGAGTTTTACCAGAAGCTCAACCACCTCAAGCACACCCAGCCCGCTCTGCAGGCCGGAGTACATGGCGGCGAGATAGTGCGTTACCCCACCACGAGCGACGACCTGTACATATTCAGCCGTTCGGTCGACAACACCACCGTCTATGTGTTTACCAACCTTGGCAACAAGACTCAGAACATAACCTATAAGGGCAAGTTTCCCGAAGGAAACGCCACCACGGTCAACTTCTTCACCGGTCAGACCGAGGAGTTCCCCGTCAAGCTCGCCCCCGGTGAATACTACATCTACGTTAATCGCTGATAATGCCTGTTAAATAATAATTGAATCACAGCCCCGTGACAAGGCCGGAACGCCTGCGTCACGGGGCTTTTTTATGCCCGATTTTGTCGATATGCCGATATTCGTTATTTTTGTATCCTCAAATAAGTCAGCCCATGAAAAGAATAGCACTACTCATTTTCACACTTGCGCTTGCCGTCACTCGGTTGTCGGCTTATACTGCCGGTGAGGCAGGCGACATACTCGCTGAGAATGCTGAAACGGCGACCGGTGTATGTCCCTTTGAGCTCGACATTGCGTCGACAATTACATCATTTTCATACGATAGGGATGAAAACATCTTTTCGGCCATGGTTCTGGTCAACACCGACGAGTTTCCATTGTGGATGTTTCTAAGGGATGAAGGTGACAGTTATGCCAAGATCGTCATGACGCGTTATATTTTGGGCTCCGAGCGTCGATTCCTTTTAAAGAACATTATTGATGCTGGTGCAATGTTCAGCTTCTGTTTTTATGTCGATTCGGGCGATTCTATAAGCTATGGGCTGAATCTCGATGAATTGAAGAGTCTGTATGATTATCACATAAGCGATTCCGAGCGGTGGGCTATGACTCTTGAGGCGATGGTGCTGATCTTGAACTGCGACACGCCACAAAAAATCGACGATCTGCTTACATTGTCGGGCTATGAATGGGGGGATAATTGCGTCATTATAAATTATATGCTTGAGGATCAAGATATGCCTACTTTATTATGTGACATCCATGAACATTCTGAAATGATTAAAAGCGATACTGTGTCGCAAATCGAGGCTGACGATCTCAAGGAAATTCTTATGGCGGCCGGTGCAAACCTTGTAATAAGATACAGGAGCGCGCTGACCGGCGACAGCTGCGACATTGTAGTGTCGCCCGATGAATTTTAAGGCTGCATCGCCTTCAGCACGAGAGGCGCTTCGGGGCCCATGTTGAATATAAGGTCGAGCACGCTCAGCCCAGGTGTGAAGCCGTAGCGCGAAGCCCATATCTGATAATACTCCACATCACGCATTTGAGGCAGCGTGGATGTAGCATCGTCAAGTGTCACTTCGCGCGGATTGATGCCGAGAGCGTTGCGGCAGAATCGGTCAATGGCCGCGTCAAGCTCAACAAGGCTATCTATGTCGCCGCTGAATGCCGGCATCAGGTCGTCGGCGTAATATTCAAAGAAGGGAGTGCGCCCGTAGGCCGAAAATATTGCACCCCAATGCACGTGCCACCAGTCGCCGTGGCTCGACACCTTCATGTCACACACTTTTGTAGAGTGCCATTCTGTGGGCTTCTCCAGCGGCACGGTGAGCCGCTGCACTCCGTTGGCGCCCTCGATGGTGCATCGGTGACACTCCTTGGCCCGCTTGTTAAATCGCCGCTGCGTGTCGATTGTCACCGCACCATACATTGCCATAGCCGCATAATAGCGGATGCTTCCGCAGTAGACCGGCGGAAGCACCAATGTAGTGTCGGGGTATCGTATAAGGGGCGATGTCACTGCTTGTCGGGGTTGGCGGCTTTAAGAATGCGGTTCCAGCGTATTCCGCCGTTGAAAATGCTCTTGTCCTTGTCAAACGACACGATTACTCTCCACGGCTTGCCCACGATGTGGTCCTCGGGCACGAAGCCCCAGTAGCGCGAGTCGGCCGAGTTGTCGCGGTTGTCGCCCATCATGAAGTAGTAGTCCATGCCGAATGTATAGGTCTTGGCCGGTTTTCCGTCGATATAGACCGTGCCGTCCTTGATGTAGGCGTCGTCATGGCCTTCATAGTTGCGGATGCAGCGCTCATACATGGCCCATGTGCGAGGCGTCAGGTCGATTGTCGTTCCCTTGGCGGGAATCCATAGCTCACCGTAGTCGGCGCGGGTCCAGCCCTCCGATGCGCCGGCGGGGAACATGGCCACCTGCTCCGAGGCGGGTACCTTCATCACCTTTGTCACGCGGTTGTCGGCTTCAAGGGCGCTCTTCATTGCCGGAGTGAGCGGTGCCACATATATTGGCGGCACTGTTCCGTCGGGGTTGACCGAGAATCCGAGTGCCGTTATGTTTGCGATGTCGGCGGGATTCACCGGCACCTGGTTACGGTCGTCGACACTGATGCCGAGGCGGTCCCAGTCATCGGTAGTCAATCCGCCGCGCACCTGGAAAAAGTGGTTGAATTGCACGTTCTCGGGCTGCTCGATAGCCTCCCCGTTGATGTAGATCACTCCGTCAACAATCTTTATGCGCTCGCCAGGCAGTCCTACGGCGCGTTTCACATAGTTCTCTCGACGGTCGACAGGGCGGTATATCACATCGCCAAACTGCTCCTTGTTGTTATGCACCGCAAATCGGCCGAGCATCTCCACGAGCGTGTAGTAGTCGGGATTGGTAACCTTGGTTGTCACCGTGTCGCCCGCCGGGAAGTTAAACACGACAATGTCGCCGCGCTCCACCTTGCCCAGCCCCTTCAGCCGCTTGTAGCCCCACTTGGGCCACTCGGTGTAGCTCTTGGTGTTGATGACCGGGAGCGTGTTCTGCACGAGCGGGAAGTGCACCGGAGTCATTGGCACGCGCGGGCCGTAGGCCATCTTGTTTACCCACAGGTAGTCGCCCACGAGAAGCGACTTCTCAAGCGACGATGATGGTATCTGATAGTTCTGCCCTACAAATGTGAATACGAAGTAGACCAATATCAGTGCATAGACGATTGCATCGACCCAGCTCATCACGGCCCTCACGCTCTTGTTTTTGCTCTTCTTCCACCATGTGAAGGGGATGTAGCCCGTTATGTATATGTCAAAGAGCAACGGCAGGAATATGAGTACCCACCAGCTGCCGAGCCATGCCACCCATGCTATGAAGATGAGGGCTACTATCGTGAAGCGTATCCAACGCGTGGTCTTGGTTTCGCGTATGCGCCGACGCAGGTCGTCGGCAAAGGATTGATTGTTTTCAGCCATCGTAACGTAGGGATGTTATTTTATCAAATCGAGCAGATGTGAGTCGGCGATGAGGCCGTGCATAAGTTGGTCCATCGTAAGGAATCCGCTCTTACCCGCAGTCCACTCGGCAGCGATTACCGCACCGAGCGCAAAGCCTTCGCGGCTCTTGGCGCAGTGCTCGATAGTAATGGTGTCGACTTCGCTGTCCCACTTGATTATGTGGGTGCCGGGCACTTCGCCTTCGCGCACGTGGTCGATGCGCAGCACATCGGCAGCGTCGTCATCCTCGCTCCACGACTTGATGAGGTTGTCTTTGGCTATTATGCCTTCGGCAAGGGTTATGGCCGTGCCGCTCGGGTGGTCGAGCTTGTGGATGTGGTGGATTTCGGTCATCGAGGGGTGATACTGCGGAAATCCGCTCATCATCGCCGCAAGGTAACGGTTGACGGCAAAAAATATGTTGACGCCGAGCGAGAAGTTGGAGGTCCAGAAGAAAGTCGCTTCACCGCGGTCGCACATCGCCTTTATCTCGGGCATGCTCTCAAGCCAGCCGGTGCTTCCCGAAACTACGGGCACTCCCTGGGCGAATGCACGCTTGTAGTTGGCCACCGCAGTGGCGGGTGTGGTGAACTCTATAGCTACATCGGCCGAAGCGAAAAGGGGCGAATCCATGTCGTCCTGATTGTCGATGTCGATCTTGCACACTATCTCATGTCCTCGGCTCAAGGCGATCTTCTCTATCGCCTTGCCCATTTTGCCGTATCCTATAAGGGCTATTTTCATAATCAATAATTATTTACTGCAAAAATACGCATTTTACCTCTAAGCGCAAAAATTTATAAGTATAGCGTATAAATACCTAAAATAAATTATAATTTTACATTTAAATCAAACATTATCACAAATATGAAACGATTTATTACCTATTTCGCGCTCATGTCGTTGTGTGTTACGACATTCGCAGCGCCTTCACGAAAAGTAATCGACAACGGCGGCAGCGGTCCTTACAAGGCTGAGGCTATCTCCGAGCCGTCGTTGCCCGGATTTGTAGTCTATCGTCCTTGCGACATCACCGGTGCCGTGAAAGGCGAGGGAGCGGCTTTGCCCCTGTTTGTTTTCGCCAACGGCGGTTGCAACGACACATCGCTGCCTCACGAGAAGATGCTCAACGACCTGGCTTCCTATGGTTACATTGTCGTCGCACTCGGTGAAATGCAGGACAGCATCAATGATCGTGAGCTTCACAAGTCGCCTAACGGTGACATGATACGTGCTATCGACTGGGCCGAAAAGCAAAACGGTGATAAAAAGAGCGATTACTACAAGTCGGTCAACCTTGATGCTGTAGCACTTGGCGGACAGAGTTGCGGAGGTGCGCAGACACTTGCCAACTGCGGTGACAAGCGCGTCAAAAGCTGTGTCATGCTTAACTCGGGAATGGGAAACATCTCCATGTCCGATGCAAGCAAGGAGTCGTTGAAGAATCTCCATTGCCCTATTCTTTACCTCATTGGAGGTGAAGGCGACATGGCTTATGGAAATGCCGTAATCGACTATGAGAACATCAAGCATGTTCCCGTAGCCTTTGCCAATCACCTTAGAGTGGGACATGGCGGAACATTCCATGAGCAATACGGAGGTTCGTTTTCAAGAATGCTTCGCTCGTGGTTTGCTTGGCAGTTCAAAAATAAGCCCAAGGAGCTTGATGTATTCCTGAAAAACCGTATTGACGACTTCCCCGACTATACGATGAAGGCAAAGAACTTCGACGCTCCCGTCAACGATCCCTTCACTGTGCGTGAAATGCACTGCAAGAGTCGTGACGGCAAGGACATCTGGGGAAAGATCTACATCCCTAACACCGATGAGGCAAAGAAGCCGCTGGTTGTCATGGCCCATGGCTACAACAGCAGCCACGGCGAGCCTCAGGCTTTTGCCGAGAGCCTTGCCATGCACGGTGTGGCAAGTTACATATTCGACTTCTGCGGCGGAGGCAACAACAGCAAGAGCGAAGGAGCAACTACCGACATGACAATATTCACCGAGAAGGATAATGTCGAGGACATAACCCGCACGGTGAAGTCGTGGGACTTCGTTGACCCCGAGCGCATCGCTCTTCTTGGCTGCAGCCAGGGCGGACTTGTTGCGGCTCTCACCTCGGCTGTAAATCCCGACATGTTCAAGTCGATTGTTCTTGTCTATCCCGCATTGTCTATCCCGGCAACCGCTCCGGCTCAGCTTAAGCGTTTTGATGCCGACAACGGTAATCCCCAGGATGTGATGGGCATGAAGCTCGGTCGTGATTATTACGCCAAAATCAACGGCATGAATATCCTTGACATGACCGGAAAATATAAAGGAAATGTGCTCATCGTGTATGGCGACAAAGATCCTGTGACAGCCGGAGGAATGATGGATAAGGCAGCCGACACATATACCCACTGCACCAAGCTGATGATTCCAGGCGGCACACACGGATTCCCCTATTATGAGCATCACGAGAAGGCTACCAAAGGAATCATAGACTTCATTTTGGATACCATGGTTAAAACTAAATAGCTTGTAAGGTTGCGACTTAAAGAATAGCAAGTCGCATATTATTTAAGCGGATTCCCTATAAATGCTTGGGAATCCGCTTAATTTGTTTATGATGAGTGACAATGATGTTGAAATATTAGGACTAATTGCAAAAAAGTATGCACAAAGATGTGGTCATAAATATGGACCCCACATATATATGATACAGATTGTACGCAGGCACCTGACCTCCAAACCAGACCTGGAGGCATCCGTCGAACTGTTGGCCATCACATATTCACTCAGCAGAATATCAGAGCAGGAATTCCGCGAAGCTCTTACCTGCTGGTATGAAAAATGGCGGGGTTTCTTTCCGAAAAGAGCATCGGCGTTGACGATCGGATGCATTTTACACATCCGCGGCCAAGAGCCGCATACAGATCGCTTAAATTCTATCTACCATACCTCTGGACTTTTGAGCATTATCCGGAGTTATGCATCCCCAACACCAACGCTGCGATTGAAAGCCTGAATCAAAGATTAAAGACTCTTTTAAGGAATCATAGAGGTATATCAAGTCAGCGCAGAATGAAGCTGTTGGAGGAATATATAGCGCGTCATTATTAAGGCCGGATATGAAGATTGCATCGCATAGAACTATAGCATACTTTTTTGCAATTAGAGGCATTCCGCTTTTTACGAAACATATTTTCAGCATACTTTTTTGCAATTAGTCCAAATATTAAGTATCTTTGTGAATGATTGAAACGACAGTGTTTAATTTAGTAATTCATTGCTTATGCGACTAAACATCCTCTGGCTATTTCTTATTATTGCGTCACTTAATTGCAGTGCATCGCGAGTGATTGATAATTTCAACCGCGACTGGCGTTATGTGTTGGGCGATGTCGCCGGTGCCGAACATCCCGATTTCAATGACTCTGACTGGCAGCACATCGGTTTGCCCCATTCGTTCAGCACTCCCTATTTTCTGTCGACCGACTTCTATGAAGGCTACGGATGGTACCGCAAGAATTTTCACGTTGACAGGAAAGATCTGGAAGGCGTTTTGTCGCTCGACTTTGACGGAGTGTTTCAAGAGGCTGAGATATATGTTAACGGACAAAAGGCCGGAGTGCATCGAGGCGGATACACCGGTTTTAATGTCGACATGACTCCGTTTCTGCATGAGGGCGACAATGTCGTGGCTGTGCGCGTCAACAACCTTTGGCGGCCTACTCTCGCACCTCGTGGAGGAGAGCACGTGTTCAGCGGAGGCATATACCGTAAAGTCAGATTGGTAAAGAGCTCACCCGTCCATGTGGCATGGTACGGAGTAGGTGTAACAACCGATGGCCTTAAGGCATCTAACGGTAAGTCAGCTTCGGTCAACATTGATATTGAATTGGCCAATACGCGAGCCGAGAAAGGCGAATACACTGTTAAGTCGATTTTGAAGTCGCCCGAGGGCAATGCTATAGGCGAGTGTCAGTCCCGCGTCGTGCTTTCGGGGGATTCGTTGACGGTTGTCAAGCAGTCGTTTGATAACGTGAAATCGCCTCGTTTATGGCATCCGTCAACTCCGGTGTTATATTCGGTCGATACAAAGATATATAAAGGCTCGCGTGAGATTGACAATGTCACTACCGACTTCGGTTTCCGATGGTTTGAATGGACTGCCGACCGTGGATTTTTCCTTAACGGCGAGCATTATGTGATAAAAGGAGCTAACGCTCATCAAGACCAGGCCGGGTGGGGTGACGCCGTTCCCGATGGTGCTCATCGCCGCGATGTGGCTATGCTTAAGGAGGCTGGCTTCAATTTTATAAGAGGTTCCCACTATCCACACTCTCCTGCCTATTTGAAGGCATGTGACGAAATGGGACTTTTGTTTTGGTCGGAAGCCCCGTACTGGGCTACCGCCGGGCCGAAGGACGATGGATCGTGGACGGCAAGCAGCTATCCTATTGTAGAAAAGGATTGTGAAGAGTTTGAGCAGAGCGCATTGGATCAGCTTGCCGAGATGATACGCATTCACCGCAATCATCCCTCTATAGTCGTATGGAGCATGTGTAACGAGCCGTTTTTCTGCGCCGATGGAACATTGCCGGGCGTAAAGAAACTGTTGACAAGAATGGTTGAGCTGTCGCATAAGCTTGACCCGACGCGCCCTGCAGCAATAGGCGGCGCACAACGACCGCTTGGAGATAATCGAATAGACTTCTTGGGCGATATCGCAGGATATAACGGCGACGGAGGCACGATTGCCGATTTCCTGAATCCCGGAATACCCAATTTCGTCAGTGAATATGGCGTGACGGCGACCCTTCGCCCCGGAAAATATGATCCGGGGTGGGGTGACCTTTGGAAGGATGACCATTGGCGCGGACATGATTGGCGAAGCGGACAGGCTATATGGTGCGCATTTGACCATGGTAGCATCTTTGGCCCGGCTCTTGGCAATATGGGCATAATCGACTACTTCCGCATTCCCAAGCGCTCATGGTACTGGTATCGCAATGAATACGGTGGCATCGCTCCTCCGGAATGGCCCGTTGACAACGCGCCTGCAGCCATAGCCATAACACCGTCGTCAATCGAAGCGTCGACCGACGGCACCGATGACATACATCTGCTTGTCACGCTTCTTGACGGAGAGGGTAAAGAAGTGACCGCTTCGCCCGATGTCACTCTTGAAATTGTTTCAGGTCCCGGAGAATTTCCCACCGGCCGCGCAATCACATTCAGCAACGGCACCGACATTCCCATTATCGAGGGTAAGGCGGCCATAACCATTCGCGCTTACCAACAGGGCAATACTGTGGTTGAGGCTCGGTCGGAGGGGCTGCCTTCAAAGCGTATATCTCTTAAATTTAAAGACGGGCCTGAATATGACGCGTCGCGTCACGCTGTTTCGCCCCGTCCCTATGTGCGTTATGTGCGTGACAAGGGTGAGTGGCTGGCTACATTCGGGGTGAACAGCCCTACGTTTGCTTCAAGCGCCGCAGCCGGACATGCAGCGGGTTATGCTGCCGACGGCAACCGACACACATATTGGCAGCCTGAGGCGTCCGACAATAATCCGTCGTTCACTCTCGACACCGAGCGCGGATTGCTGTTGCGTGATGTTAATGTTGAATTTGTCGACGGATATGAGTGCAATCCCGTTATGGAGGCTTCGGCCGACAACGTGACATGGCATCCGGTCGATGATGTTAAAGCGTCAGATATGCGCGTACGTTTCCTGCGACTCTCCTTTAAGCCGGGGGCAACCCTTCCCCGCCTTTCGGGAATAAGTGTCAGGGGTGTGCTGTGACAATCAATCCTTGAGTGTGCCGACGGGGACAACCAATACTCCGTCGGTGCGTTGATATGCGTAATCGCCCACTGCGGTCAGCACCATCATAAACGACGGAGCTTTCATCTTTGTCGTGTCGATTCTGCTTTTCAGGGTGAGCAGGCTCTTTGCGCCTTCGTCGATAAGCTTGTCACCGCCTAATTTTATCTCTACAAGTCCGTAGCTGCCGTTGCGCAAGTGAACTACTGCATCGCACTCAAGACCCGTTTTGTCGCGGAAGTGATACACGGTTCCGTCCAGTGCTTGTGTATAGACCCTTAGATCCCTTACGCACAAGCACTCAAACAGTAGGCCGAAAGTGTTAAGGTCGTTTATCAGGTCGTCGGGACCGAGCCCGAGTGCCGCGCAGGCAATGGACGGATCGGAGTAGTAGCGTGTATCGGAGCTTCGTATCGCCGACTTGCTTCGCAGATTCGGATTCCATGCCGGCATGTCCTCGATTACAAATATGCTCTTCAGCGCGTTGATGTAGGAGTAGACGGTCTTGTCGCTCAATTCAACGGTGTCGTTTTCGGCGATGTCGTCCAGAATTGTCTTTGCGCTCACTTGTGCTCCTTGATGACGGGCGTATGACCGCATTATTCTGCGTGTCCTGTGCTCGTCGCGCTCTACATCGTCAACTCGTGAAATGTCTATCCTCACAATTGCCTCGTAGTAGTTTATGGCTTGACGCAATGCGGTCTTGTTCATGCCTTTGTCTACGGCTTTGGGCCATCCGCCGCGACACATGATGAATGCTATGTCGTAAAGTGTCAGTCGGTTTTGTCCCCTTATAGGAGTGTCGTCCGACTGTTTGAAGAGGCTTGACAGGCTTACATCACCCGATGAGTCCGATGATTCCCACAGCGACATCGGCCTCATTCTCAGCCATGAGAAGCGGCCTGTGCCTGAGTGCTTCATCAGCTCTTTGTCCTCTTTTGGCGGTACGGCCGAGCCGGTGAGTATGAATTGACCGTCTTTTCTTCGATGGTCTACTTCAAATCTCACGGCGTCCCATATTTTGGGGGCTATCTGCCATTCGTCGATAAGGCGTGGTGTGGCTCCCGACAAAATGTAATTCATGTCGGTGTCTACCATCTGAAGATACTGGGTGCGCCTAAGTGGGTCGTCCATATATATTACGCTGTCTGATGCTTGCTGTGCCGAGGTGGTTTTTCCGCAAGCTTTGGGGCCTTCCAATACTACGGCTCCCATGGCATCCAGTTCGTCTTTTAGTATGTTGTCGATTATCCTTTTTCTGTAGTTGTCCATCGTTTTTGTTTTATGCCTGCAAATGTACTATATTTCAATTGAATAAACAAATATTTTGCGATTTTGTTTCTGTACTTGGCACGATTTCACTTCCGTACTTGGCGCGATTTCGTTTCCGTATTTGGCGCGATTTTACTTCCGTACTTGGCACGATTTCACTTCCGTATTTGGCACGATTTTGCTCCCTCTTTAATTTCCCATGTCGGGCATTGTGTGACAATTGGTTGGGTCTAAGTTAATAATCGGTTATTTCTGTGATGATATTTTTCCCTATCTCGCATTTTATCGTTATTTTTGCACCTAAATTTATCACGGATATGGACCTTTTTGATAGAATCAGTGCCGATATAAAGTCGGCCATGCTCGCAAAAGACCGCGTTCGTCTGGAAACATTGCGCGGTGTAAAGAAAGAATTTTTGGAAGCCAAGACTGCCAAGGGTGCTGACGGTACTCTTACTGATGATGCAGCCGTGAAAATCCTTGTTAAGATGGTGAAGCAGCGTCGTGAAAGCGCCGAGATATACAGCAGTCAGAATCGTGCCGACCTTGCCGGCGACGAGCTTGCTCAGGTTGCTGTTATCGAAGAGTATCTGCCCAAGCAGCTTAGCGATGAGGAACTTGCCGAAGAGTTGCGTAAGATCATCTCGCAGGTGGGTGCTACATCGGCCAAGGAAATGGGTAAGGTGATGGGCGTCGCCTCAAAGGCTCTTGCCGGTCGTGCCGACGGCCGTGCCATTTCGGCTAAGGTAAAGGAGCTTCTCGCCTAATTGTGCAAGAAAAATAATATATCACTATATGCTTACAATACAGCAAATAAAGGAAGATCCCCAACGCATCGTAAAGCGACTTGCCGTTAAGGGATTCGATGCTCAAGAAACTATTGACCGCATTCTTGAACTCGATGCAAAGCGTCGTCAGTGCCAGCTCACCAACGACACCAAAGCGGCCGAACTTAACAAACTCGCCGCAAAAATAGGCAAACTCATGAAGGATGGCGCTCGTGAAGAGGCTGAGCAGACAAAGGCTGCCGTAGCCGCTTTGAAGGACGAGCAGAAAGCCATCGCCGAGCAGCTTGCAGCAACCGAGGATGAAATCCGCAACATATTGCTTTCAGTTCCCAATGTACCGTGTGACATGGTTCCTGAAGGAAAAACGGCAGCCGACAATGTGGTTGAAAAGACCGGCGGTCCCATGCCCGACCTTCCCGAGGATGCTCTGCCTCACTGGGAGCTTGCCCGAAAGTACAATCTCATCGACTTTGACCTCGGTGTAAAGATTACAGGTGCCGGATTCCCGGTATATCTCGGAAAGGGTGCCCGCTTGCAGCGCGCTCTCATCCAATTCTTCCTTGACGAAGCCGGTAAGGCCGGTTATCTTGAGGTGCAACCCCCCTATGTTGTGAACGAGGCTTCGGGCTACGGAACAGGTCAGCTGCCCGACAAGGAGGGACAGATGTACTATGTTAATGAGGACAATCTCTATCTCATCCCCACCGCTGAGGTTCCCGTAACCAATCTCTATCGCGATGTCATACTCAACGACTCTCAGCTCCCGGTTAAGAATTGTGCCTACTCGGCATGCTTCCGTCGTGAGGCCGGCAGCTACGGTAAGGATGTGCGCGGACTTAACCGCCTGCATCAGTTTGACAAAGTGGAGATCGTGCGCATCGAGAAGCCCGAGAACTCCTACGCCGCTCTTGAGGAGATGAAAGCCCATGTTCAAGGATTGCTTGAGAAACTTGGATTGCCCTGGCACATACTTCGTCTTTGTGGCGGTGACATGTCGTTTACTTCGGCTATCACATTTGACTTCGAGGTATTCTCTGCCGCTCAGAAGCGCTGGCTTGAGGTTTCGTCGGTTTCAAATTTTGAAACATATCAGGCCAATCGACTCAAATGCCGTTATCGCGGCGAGGACAAGAAGACACGCTTGTGCCACACTCTCAACGGTTCGGCTCTTGCATTGCCCCGCATCATGGCAGCATTGCTCGAGAACAATCAGACACCCGAGGGAATCGTCATCCCTGAATGTCTTCGCAAATACACAGGCTTCGACATCATAGATTAAGAACCGGCTCTAAGAAGCCTGTAAGGAAGCGCGGGGTCGAGTTGCGGAAATGCCGCGGCTATCTGTTCAATGGGCAGCTGACTCTCGTCGCTTTCCACCAATAGGCGGCTTGATGGAATCACCGAAGCCGACTCGCTGTTAAACCGCTCGCCGAGTGACAGGTAGAATCCTTCGTCGACAAGCTGCCTGGCGAGTTGGGGCTTGCCTCGGAATCCATGTATTATCCAAGGCTCTTCGGGCTTTAGTTCCTTATGTAGTCTTATGATTTCGGCGAAAGCCTTTACAATATGAAGTATTACCGGTTTCTGCGTCTTCCGGCTTATCTCGAGCTGAAGACGCAGAAATTGCATCTGTCGGTCAAGGTCGGCTCCGCGCAGACGGTCGAGTCCGGCTTCACCTATGGCTACAATGAGCGGTGACGCGGCTTCTATTTCAAGCCGGTCGATTGCCTTGTCGGCATCGGGAGTGTCGGTGTCCCACGGGTGCACTCCTGCTGAATAGAGCTTCCCCGGTTGCGGCGTCACCTCCTTGCTGAGGTTTATTATCGCATTTTCGCGGCTCGCATCGTGGGTGTGTATATCGAGAATTTTCATGGTACCGGGTCATATCCGCTGCCTCCCCACGGATGACAGTGCAGAATGCGGCGCACGGCAAGCCACAGTCCCTTTATCGGGCCGTGTTTACGCAACGCCTCCACTGCATATTGGCTGCATGTCGGCGAATATCGGCACGAAGGCGGGAAATGAGGCGATATGGCGCCTTGATAAAAACGTATGGGGAGTATCAGCAATCCCGTAATCAGTCGCTTTATCATTGCTCTTCGGTCACAAATGTTGACGAAATCTTGTTGAGTGCCTTTATCACGGCGCTCTCTATGCGGCTGTAGGGTTGCAGGGAATCGGCTACATATATGAAAGCCATGTCGATGTTTACCCCTTCGGGAAGGGTAAGCTCATTGCGGTTGAGGCGATAGGCCTCGCGTACCCGTCGGCGCATTGTCACGCGGTCTACGGCGTGGCGCAGTCGCTTCTTGGGTATGGATATCAGGAATTGTACCGATGCGCCGTTACGCTCGCTCACACGCCACACGGCACGCAGCGGATAGGCCATAGCTGAACCGTTGCCCTCCTTGCGGGCAAACAGATTCTCTATAGCTGTCACCGAGCATAGCTTTTCGCGTTTATAGAGCCGTAATGACATGGATTTCGGTCTTTTTCTTTAAAAGCCGTTAAATGCACCATGACGATGAATTTAACGGCTTTGTTATCTGTTTTGTTATTTGTTTCGTTTGTATTTTGCGATGGCTTATGCCTCTTGTGCGGCATCCTCCTTAAGGAAGAGGTCAAGGGCTGCGGTCATCGACGGAGCGTTGGTTGTGGGAGCCTCCATGTCGAGTCGGAGTCCTGCGTCGCGCACAGCCTGAGCTGTGGTTGAACCGAAGCATCCTATCTTGATTTCATCCTGCTTGAACTTGGGGAAGTTCTTGAGCAGAGAGTCGATTCCCGACGGGCTGAAGAAGAGCAGCATGTCGTAGTCAAACGGTTCATCGGGGCCGAAATCGTTGCTCACCGTGCGATACATCACTGCCTTTGTGTAGTTGATGTTGTTGTGGTCGAGGATGTTCAGGTCCTCCTTGTGAACGTTGCTTATCGCGTAGAGGAAACGCTCCTTGTTATGTTTGAGCAGATAGGGAAGAAGATCGTCTATCTTGCCTGTGTTTACAAAGAAAAATTTGCGCTTGCGGTAGAGAATGTACTTTTGCAGGTAATTGGCTACCGATTCGGTAGTGCAGAAGTATTTCATCGTATCGGGTACGGTGTAACGCATCTCTTCGCAAAGGCGGAAAAAATGGTCTACCGCTGTGCGTGCGGTGAATATTATCGCTGTAAAATCAGATATTGTTATACGTGACTGGCGAAATTCTTTTGCACTCAGTCCTTCAACCTTTATGAAAGGGCGAAAATCTATTTCGACACCGTATTTTTCAGCGATTTCGTAATAGGGGGATTTCTCAGAGGTAGGTTTCGGTTGTGAAACAAGTACTTTTTTTACTTTCACTCTTTTAGGGGCTTATGAGGATTGGCTAATTTAATAATAAACGACATAGTGAAAATGCGCCCCGGTACACTAATAACACCGGAATTATTTCCACGGTGCAAAGGTACAAAATAAAATAAAGCAAGGATGGAAAATTGTGGTAAAAAATTCTAAAACCCTTACAAATAAACACAATACGAGCCAAAATGTAGAGCAGCGCACTGATGGAAATGAGGCTTAATGCCGCTGCCGGATAAAAGAGCACGGCGAGAGCGGGCACGAGAAGCAGGAATCCGAGAAGCGCCTGCGTGGCGTTGAAACCCTTCAGCCACTGCGATGCTCCGGTGGCGTCAGTGAACACATAACCTATCGTGCGGTAGGCGAGAAGCTGCACAAGATAATATATGAGCGTCCCGCCGGTAAGAAGTCCTATGACAACTGGAAATCGGTTGGGTGGAATTTCGATGCCGGCAAGCAGCAGTCCCGAAAATATGAGTATCGCTTCGCATGCACACACCTGGATTACGAGCACGACCATGATTCGCGTTTCGTTGAGTGTGTGGTCGTCAAAGGCATTGGGACGCTCGCGCACCGACAGCAGGTTCTGCGACATTGTCTTGAAGAAGAGTGCGTAGTGCTTGACATTGAAGATGACGAGCAGGAGCATGGCTATGACTATGCACAGCACACCCGAGTTGTAACCCGGCAGTTCGGGTCGTGTATCGGCCGACACGCCGAGCGAATAGGCGGTCACGCCGCTATACAGGCCTTCGGCGTCAACCGCTGTAGGCGAATCTATATAGTGGCACTGGGTGTCAAACGGGCGTGAATAATCCTGCTGCATCGTCGGTATCGTATCAGTTTATAAGCTCATTGTCGGTGAGGGCAAGGTCAAGGGCCTCTTCGGGTGTTTCTGCCACTTTCCAAAGAGTGCGGCTTCCGTGACGCATGAAGTGCTGCTCATCGGTGTGTTGCAGATGATTGAGCAGCGGCGAGTAGAATCCGTGGTCGTCGAGTATCACCACGTTGCCGTCGTAAAGGCCGAGCTGACGCCATGTTATTATTTCAAATAACTCGTCAAGTGTTCCCACGCCTCCGGGGAGTGCTATTGCTGCACACGATAGCGAGGCCATGCACTCTTTGCGCTCGTGCATCGATTCGGTGACGATAGTGCGTGAGAGCCCCTGATGATTCCAGTTGCGCTCCATCATGAATCGGGGCAGCACGCCAATGGCATTGCCTCCGACCTCAAGCGCTCCGTCGATAACTGCGGCCATAAGCCCCATGCAGCCTCCTCCGCACACTACATCGTAGCCGCGTAACGCTATTCCACGGCCTATCTCACGGGCTGTGGCGAAGTATGTCTTGTCTATGTCGGCGCTTGATGCGCAGTAAACAGCTATGCCCTTGCGTTCCATTGCGTCAACGGCTCACCTCCATCAGGCGGCTAAGATATTTGCCTATTATGTCAAATTCGATGTTGACCTTGGTGCCCTTCTCGATTTTGCAGAAGTTGGTGTGCTCGAATGTGTAGGGAATTATGGCCACGCGGAATGAGTCGATTTCCGAGTCACACACCGTAAGGCTGACGCCGTTCACTGTCACCGATCCCTTTTCGACCGTAACATAGCCGCGACGCGCCATTTCGGGATTCACCGTATAACGGAAGCGGAAGTAGCGGCTGCCGTCGACATCCTCGATGTCGTCGCACACTGCCGTGCAGTCGACATGTCCCTGAACGATGTGTCCGTCAAGACGGCCGTTCATGAGCATGCTGCGCTCAAGGTTCACGAGGTCGCCGGGCTTCAGGTCGCCGAGGTTGCTGCGGTCGAGAGTTTCCTGTATGGCGGTGACGGTATAGGTGCCGTCGCCGGGGAGCGACACTACGGTAAGGCACACTCCGTTGTGCGATACCGACTGGTCTATCTTTAGCTCGTCGACAAACGAGCATGTGAGTGTCAAGTGCACATTGCCGCCGTCGCGCTTGATGGCTGTGACCTTCGCGGCTTCTTCTACAATTCCTGAAAACATAATTGTCAAGTGTTGAGGATTGAATATTGTTGTTTATACATTGCAAATTTACGAAATATTGCCATTAGTATAAAATGAAAGTGCACTTCTTCACAGAAGCACACTCCCTCATAACCAAAATTCAAGTATATATTTCTTGTTGTCTAACAAAATGTTGCCAACTGTCAACAATTTTTGTTGTTGCTTAGAACTTACAGCCACACCCGAGTAGATGTAGTTAATATAGAGTGACGATTTTTTTGATATGAAAAGCTGATAATCAACGTGGAGTGTTGAAGCTCATCATGGCAAAATGAGTGACTGTGTTTTCTAAGTATATGACTTTCTTCAAGCTGATGCAAAATTACTTCAAAGTTTTGAAAACGAGCGTATTAAATACTATAATAAATCTAAAAAACGACAATGGGCGTGAACAATGGTGTAATGTGTTGTAAATGCGGATATTATGGCTTTGGGCAATTGCGTTTTAAGAGTTTGAATTGAAAAATTAACTATGTATTTTTAGTTAAAACGCCACATGTGGCATTAATGAGCATAAATTCAAGAATTTTCGTCGGCTTAATAGTCGATATTACGCAATATTCAAGACAGCAATGTGAAATGAAATTTATATATTTGTAACTGAATAAAAACAACATTCCGATGACTCTTTTGAATGGATTGAAATGCAGTGTTTTCATGCTGTTGATGTGCTTTGCGTTATGCGTTAATGGTGCTGTCTCTTATACACA
>ERZ1504397.103-NODE-103-length-34092-cov-4.184740_pt1 | contig 34092 bp, 30 predicted proteins | sample MGYA00574837_ERZ1504397 | MGnify/ENA primary metagenome ERZ1504397 (study PRJEB39906, sample SAMEA3182050) | gut metagenome | biome: human; feature: gut; material: Stool; isolation source: human stools | place: Canada | collected 2012-02-22 ... | reverse complement strand
ACGGTCTCGTGGGCTCGGAGATGTGTATAAGAGACAGGCCGTAGATCTCGCTGCCGGGGAACACAAAGCCGCGGTTCTTGCACAGGGCAACGATCTTGTCCATCGTCTTTTCGGTGTTTTTCATGGTTTCTTCTCCTTTTCGTTTGGTGGCCCGGAGCGTTTTCAAAATTGCGTGTACGCAATTTTGACGCCATGCGCCCCGATCGCCGCGTTGGCGGCGAGGGACGCGGCTCAAAACCTTGCGTTTTTGCGCAGCAAAAATGCCCTGAGCCGGTATTCGGCTCAGGGCGAACAAAGCATTGTCCGTGGTTCCACCTGAATTCCCCGTTGGAGGCGGGGCACTTCATTCCCGATAACGGCGGGGACCGGCGCGGCATTTCCACCGCGCGGCTCAAAAGCGCCGCCCTTTCCCTGCCGCGAGGACTCGCACCGACCGTCCTCTCTCTGCTGCGCCGAAGGGAAAAGGCTTCTTTCTCACAGCCTTTTGTTGTGCGTAGCATAGCACGCCGCCGCGCGCTTGTCAAGTCACTTTTCCGCAAAGAACGCCTCGATGGCTTCGCGCTCCGCGCCGACGCTGCCCTGCACGAACTCCGGCATGCCGCCGCCGCGCCCCGAGAGCGCCGCGTTCAGCTCCTTTGTCAGCGCGCGCAGATCGCCGCCGCGCTGTCCGATGGCGTATTTCCACGCGCTGCCCGCGCCCGCGAACACCGCGCAGCGCCCGCCGCAGGTCTCCGCCACCGCGTCGCAGAGCCTGCGCACGCTCTCGCCGCCCATCTCGTCCTCGAAAAGCAGCACATCGCCGCTGCCCGCATACCGCGCCGCGACGCCCGCGAACACGCTCTCCTCCAATTTTGCGCAGCGCAGCTTAAGCGCGGAAAGCTCGCCCTGCAAGCGCTCGACCGCCGCGGCGGAGGCCGTCGGCTTGACCGAGAGCGCCTGCGCGGCCGCCACGTCCTGCGCCCAGCAGGCGGAGAGATAGCGGTATGCCCGCCCGCCGCACAGCAGCTCGATGCGCACGCCCTCGCGGAACTTCTGCACGGAGAGGAATTTCACGATGCCGACCTGTCCGCTCCGCATGACGTGCGTGCCGCAGCACGCGCAGCAGTCCGCGCCGGGGAAGGTCACGATGCGCACGTCGCCCTCAAGCGGCTTTTTGCTGCGGTAGTCGATCGCGTCCAGCTCCGCGCCGCGGTGGAGCTGGATGTCGATGGCGTGATCCTCATAGATGTACCGGTTCGCCGCTGCCTCGATCTCCAGCAGCTCCTCCCACGGAATGTCGGCGTTGAAGTCGATGGTCACGCTCTCCGCGCCCATGTGAAAGCCCACGTTGTCGCAGCCGTAGCGCGCGCAGATCAGCCCCGAGCAGATGTGCTCGCCGGAGTGCTGCTGCATGTGGTCGAAGCGCCGCGCCCGGTCGATCTTCCCGTGTACGGCCGCGCCGACGGGCAGGGGAGAGGCGCATTTGTGCGTGATGACGCCCGCCCTTTCGTGTACGTCCAGCACCTCGGCGCCGCCGAGCACACCGGTGTCATACGGCTGCCCGCCGCCCTCGGGATAAAACGCCGTGCGGTCGAGTACGACGGCGAAGCCGTCCTTGACCGCCTCGCACGCGAGCACCCTCGCGTCAAACTCCGTCAGAAAGGGGTCGGCATAGTATAGCTTTTCGGTCTCCATGAAAAAAATTCCTTTCGTTTCCGCGCCCGTGCGGGGCGCAAAATAGTTCCTAAGAAATGCTGACGATGAACCGCCACAGCGGGTCGATGAGCCAGAGCCCCACCACAGCCGAGCAGACATTTGCGGCGACGGCGTAGCCCACCGCGCGCCCTCGGCTCTTCTCCGTCAGCAGACGGCGGTAGGCAAGCAGCTCGACCACCATGATGATCAGCTCAATGGGGAGGTAGAAGAGCAGCGACCAGCCGCTCACGCCGTGGTTGAGCACCGTCACGGCAAGGTAGAGCGCGAAGCCGCCTTGCGTCACAAGGTTCACGAGCAGAAACACCAGCAAGCTCCGGCGGCTCCGATAGCCGAAGGCGAGCAGCAGCACGCCCTCGATGAGCAGCGTCGGCAGCAGCATACAGAAAAATTGCAGGAGATAGGCAACCGCCGCGCTCGGCGCGCTCGCGGTCCTTTTCGCCCAATCCACCGTCGCGCTCGATTGCAGCGTCGCGCGGTGCAGCGTATCGGACACCCAGCTTTCGCCGCTTTTTGTCACGAGAATGATCCGATACGTATCCGGTACGCCATGGTAGCGGAAGGAGTGGAGCCGCACCCCGCCTGCGTCGCTGCCGATCAGGTCGCCCCACATGGGCGCGCCGTTGGTGCCCTGCGCGGTGCAGGCGTGCCAGCCCTCCGGCACCGCTGCCCGCAGCGCGTCCAGCAGCTCGTCATCCAGCGCGGCGATTTCCTCCTCGGAGTAGCTCCAGTCGATGCCGCTGTATGTGTCATCCCCGTCTCCGGAGCCATAGGTGTGCCCCTGATAATCCCCCTTTTCCAAAAGATCGAGGTAGTACGGCTCGCTCGGCGCGTTTACCACCTTCACCGTCAGCTGGGCCTTCGGCCCCGAGTCGGCAAGGGCCGATACCGTCAGCAGCATCGCCGTCAGCAGCAAGAGAATACTGTTTCGCAGAGACCTTTTCATTTCTTTCGCTCCTTTCTGTTTCCGTCCTGCCTCTTCCAAAAGCAGGACCTTTGCATCTTTTGACGCAAAACCGCGCCGTTTTGTTCCGAAATTCCAAAAAATCCTATTCGATCCACCCCTGCGCCTGCTTATAGCGCAGGATGCGAAGCACGTGCGCGTCGATCTCGCGCTCCGCGATGCGCCCGTCCGCCACCGCCGCGAGGACGGCGGGAATGTCGTTTTGGTAGTCGCTCGTGATGAGCATATCGTTCCCCGCGAGCACCGCCAGCACCGCGGCCTCGCCGTTCGCGTACTGCTTCACCGCGTCCATCGCCAGATCGTCCGTGATCACGATGCCGTCGAAGCCCAGCGTCTCCCGCAGTACCTCATGCACGGCGGGGGAGAGGGACGCCGGCAGCGCAGCGTCCATGCACTCCGCCACGTTGTGGCTCACGAGCACGAACGGCGCGCCCGCTTCCATGCCCGCCCGGAACGGCAAGAAGTCGCTCTGCTCGAACGTCTCATACGGCCGCTTGTCGATGGCGACGCCCGTGTGCGTGTCGGCGTTGTTCCCATAGCCGGGGAAGTGCTTGAGGACCGCCGCCACCCCCGCGTCCCGGATCGCGCCGACCGCCGCCGTCACAAATTCGCTCGTCGCCGCGGCGTCTCCGCCGAACGAGCGCGCGTAGATGAAGTCACCCGCGTCGGTGGATACGTCGCACACCGGCGCAAGGTTCACGTTGATGCCGAGCGCCAGAAGCTGCTTGTTATAGTCCAGCGTCTCCGCGGCAAGACCGTCCATGCCGCGCGCGGCATACAGCTCCTGCGGCGAGGGCAGCGGCTGCGCGAAGAGCTTCGGGTCGCGGCTCGCGCGCGTTACCGTACCGCCCTCCTCGTCGCTGCCGATGAAGAGCGGAAGCTCCGCCGCGGCCTGATAGCTCTCGAGCTTCGCCGTCAGCTCCTCCGCGCTCAGCCAGCCGCCGTCTGCGTCCTTGTAGTCCCGCCCAAAGAGCAGCAGCCCCCCGAGGTGGTAGGCAGCTACATCCTCCGCCGCGCCCATTTCGGGACAGCGGACAAAGAACATCTGCCCGACCTTTTCCTCGATCGACATCCCCGCGATGCGTTCGCGCAGTCGCGCCTCAGCCTGCTCGGCCTCGCTCGGCTCCGTCGGCGTGACCGGCGTCGGGTCGACCGTCGGTGGCGCGGGGTCAACGGCCGGCGCGTCCGGCTCCGTTTTGCCCGCGCAGCCCGCGAGCAGGCACAGCGCCGCAAGCAGCGCAAAAATTCTTCGTTTCATCGTGTATTTCCCTCATTTGTTCGCGCGTTGTGTGCTTCTCTTTGCCGCGTTCCGCGGCTCTTTCCCTGATTTTACCATGCCGCGCGCGCAAACGCAACCCGCGTTCCCGCTCTGCCGCGCGTCGGAGCTCCTGCCCCGATAAGACACCAAAAGCCCCCGTCTTTCGACGGGGGCTTTTGGCTGTGTGTTGTGTGTATTTTTAGGAGGGAGAAAATCACATCGGGGATCACGTAACCCCTTTGCAAGTATTAAGATACCAGCGATTTATGGCTAAAGCTTGAAAACCGTGTGAACAAATTGTAAATAAGCGGCTCCAAAAGCAGTCTTTTGATCGGCAGACAAAAAAGAGACGTCCTCGCGGACGTCTCTCGCTGTTTGGTTCGATCAGCCAATGCTGTTGAGCTTGGTGGTCATGGCGCTCTTCTTGTGAGCAGCGTTGTTCTTGTGCAGCAGACCCTTCGCGGCAGACTTGTCCACGATCTTCACTGCGACCTTGTAAGCACCCTCGGCCTCGGTGCGATTGCCTTCAGCGGCAGCCGCCTCGAACTTCTTGAGTGCGGTCTTCAGTGCGGACTTGTCAGCCTTGTTGCGGGCGTTACGCACCTCAGCGAGCTGGACGCGCTTCTTGGCAGACTTAATATTCGGCAAACCAAACACCTCCTCCGGTTGGGATTTGACGGCGAACATAAAAAATCCACCGTGCAGAATGGTATTTTAACAAAGTTTTCGAGGAATTGCAAGCACTTTTTTCAGATTTTCTCCACTTTTTTGTATGCTTCAAAATTTAGGGGACATAATGAGAGCAATATACAAGATTTAGTGGAAGGCAGGCGGTTTTATGAACGCACGGCGGACGGACCTGGCGCTGGAGGCGCACGCGCTGTTCCGCGCGGCGCAAAAGGACGACGCCATCGACGGCCTCGCGCTCACCGAGCGGACGCGCCGCGGCTGCGCCGTGACCACGGTGACGGTGGAGGGCGAGGCGGCCTCGCGCGCCCTCGGCAAGCCGCGCGGGACCTACGTCACGCTCGACCTGCGCGCGCTTTCTCCCGAGGACCCCGCGTACACGGAGCGCGCGGCGCTCGCGCTCCGCGACGAGCTGCGCGCTCTCCTCGAAGGAACGGTCGATACCGCCCTCGTGGTCGGACTCGGCAACCGCGCCATGACGCCCGACGTCATCGGTCCCCGCGCCGCCGATCATGTGCCCGCCACGCGCCACCTGAAGGACTGCGCCGCCTTCGGTGCGCTCGCGGATGTCAGCGTGCTGACGCCCGGCGTCCTCGGCACAACGGGATTGGAGGCCGCCGAGCTCGTGCGCGGCGCGGTGGAGACCGTGCGCCCCGACCTTGTCGTTGCCGTCGACGCGCTGGCGTCGCAGAGCCTCGGGCGCGTCTGCACCACCGTCCAGCTCACGGATGCCGGCATCGTCCCCGGCTCGGGCGTCGGCAACCACCGCCGCGCCCTCACGCGCGAGACGCTCGGCGTTCCCGTTCTCGCCGTCGGTGTCCCCACCGTGGTGGACGCCGCCACGCTCGCGCTCGACCTTTTAGACGAGGCCGGGGCGGACCTCCCCGATCCCGCCGCCCTGCGCGGACAGGGGAGCGTCATGGTCACGCCGCGCGACATCGACGCGCGCGCCGAGCAGCTTGCCCGCGTCGTCGGCTTCGGCGTCGGCCTTGCTCTCCAGCCTTCGCTCTCGCTCGACGAGCTGCGCGCCCTGATCGACTGATTTTGTCACATCCGTGCGCGGAAAAGACCGATGAAATGAGAATTTCTGCGCTCCCTCCATTGCAATCCGCGCTTTTTTGCGCTACAATGACAGCAAATTTCAAAAAAGGAGCGCAAGCTATGTACGATCTCAAGGATTTCAAGGCCACGGACCACATTCCCGCCCTGCTCGACTGGATGCGCGCGCAGATGAAAAGCTGCGGCGGCAAGACCGCCGTCGTCGGTATCTCCGGCGGCAAGGACAGCTCGGTGATCGCCGCGCTGTGCGTCGAGGCGTATGGCCGCGAGAACGTCCTCGGCGTCCTCATGCCCGACGGCGTCCAGCCCGACATCGACTACTCCAACGGCATCGTGGACTTCCTCGGCATCAAGCACTACACCTTCAACATCCACGGCGGCACGAGCGGCATTCTGGGCGAGATGGCCCGCCTCGGCATCGAGGCCAGCCGCCAGACCACCGTCAACCTTCCCTCCCGCATCCGTATGGCGACGCTGTACGCCATCGCCCAGAGCATGGACGCGGGCATCGTGGTCAACACCTCCAACCTTTCCGAGGACTGGGTCGGCTACTGCACCATCTACGGCGACAGCGCGGGCGCGTTCTCGCCCATCGGGATGTACACCACCGAGGAGGTCATCGCCATCGGCCGCGCGCTGGGCCTGCCCGAGCGCTTCCTCATCAAGCCCCCGTCCGACGGCCTGACCGGCAAGACCGACGAGGACAACCTCGGCTTTTCCTACCACGCGGTGAACGAATACGTCCGCAAGGGCGTCGCCGATCCCGCCATTAAAGAGCAGATCGACCATAAGCACCGCGTCAGCCGCTTCAAGTTCGAGACCATCCCCGTCTACCACAACGGCCTGCCCATCGTCATTGAGGACGGCACGGATTTCTACAAGTAAAAAGCCAAAAGGAAAGAGCGCCCGAACGGGCGCTCTTTCTTATGCCGCTGTATGGGTCTTACACCACCGCGAAGAACTTGATGAGGAAGAGGAGGGAGATGACATAGGTCAGAACGCTGACGTCCTTGGCCTTGCCGGAGAAGACCTTGACCACGGTGTAGGAGATCAGGCCCAGACCGATGGCGTGGCCGATGGAGCCGGACACGGGCATACCGATGAGCATGATGGACACCGGCAGCATCTGGTCCATATCGTCGAAGTTGACGTTCTTGAGGCCCTGGAGCATCAGCACGCCGACGTAGATGAGCGCGGCGGAGGTCGCAGCGCCGGGGATGATGGCGGCGATGGGGGCGAGGAACATGCAGGCGAGGAAGAGAACGGCGGTGGTCAGCGCGGTCAGACCGGTGCGGCCGCCGGCCTCAACGCCGGAAGCGGACTCGATGAAGGTGGTGACGGTGGAGGTACCGGTGGCAGCGCCCGCGATGGTGCCGATGGCATCGGAGAGCAGGGCTTCCTTCATCTTGGGCATATTGCCGTCCTTGTCGACCATGCCGGCGCGGGAGGCCGTGCCGACGAGGGTGCCGATGGTGTCGAACATATCGATCATGCAGAAGGTGATGATCAGGGTGATGGCGGTGAACCAGCCGATGTTCACAAAGCCGGCGAAGTCAAACTTGAAGAGAGTGGTGGAGACCATGTCGGCGAAGGGAGGCACGAAGCTCGCGGTCTCAAGGCTGGCGAACGGATTCACGCCCAGGAACAGGAAGCTGCCGGCCCAGTAGAGCACGGAGGAGAAGAGCATACCGAGCAGAACGGAGGCCTTGATGCCCTTCTTGGCCAGAACGACCATCATGAACACGCCGAGGAAGGCGGTGATGGCGGTGAGGACCATGGTGTGATAGCCGATGTCGCCCATGCTGCCCTTGATGATGCTGGGGGTCAGGGCGCCGAAGAAGTCGCGCATGATGTAGAAGGGGCTGGTGAAGCCGTTGCCCTCGGCATAGATGCCGACGTTGGAGCCGAGACCGATGTTCATCAGCATCAGGCCGATGGCGGGGGCGATGCCGTAGCGGACGCCGAGAGGAATGGCCTCGACGATCTTCTCACGGACCTTCAGGAGGGTGAGGACGAGGAACACGATGCCCTCGACGAGGATGATGACCAGACCGGCCTGGAACGCGGACTCATACTCGCAGTTGTTGATGACGGCGATGTTGGCCACGACCACGGCAAAGAAGCTGTTCAGACCCATGCCGGGAGCCATGACGAAGGGCTTGTTGGCCATGAAGGCCATGCAGATGGTGCCGATGGCGGAGGCAATGCAGGTTGCCAGGAACACACCGTTCCACAGCGGGGTGCCGACCGCGAAGTTGGTCAGCAGGTTGGGGTTCAGGGCGATGATGTAGGCCATCGTCATGAACGTCGTGAGACCGGCAAGCAGCTCGGTTTTTACCGTGGTGCCGTTCTCCTGGAGCTTAAAGAGCTTTTCCATGATGTTCTCCCTTTCTTTTGTGTCGTCATAACACCTAAAATATTTTCAGGCCGCATGACGAAGATTTAGTATAATTATAAAGGCTTTGCCAGGAAAATGCAATACCCTCACCCCCGTTTCACCGTCCTTTTTTCTCACATTGAGCGGGATTTGGCGGAATGGTGGGAAATGGCGGTTGTTTTTGCCGAAAAATCTGTTATAATTCTGTTATTCTTTTTGAAGGGGAACCCGATTTGAAGCTTTCTCGCCTTGTTTTTCCGCCCGATGGCGCGAGCCGCGGGACGCTCCGCGCCCACCGCGCCTACCTTGCCGTGCTGCTCACGCTCCTCGGCGTCGGCATCGGCTTTCTCGGCCTGTGGCTCACGGCCTGCGCGGATGCCGCCCTCCCGCAGGCAGAGCTGTACCGGTCCTATCTCGATCATCCGCTGCTGCTGGCGCTGAACCTTTTCCCGCCGCTGCTGCTCGCATGGCTGGGCTATTTTCTGTCCGGACGCTGCTGGTGCGGCGTGCTGCTCAGCGGCCTTTTCGGTGTGGGCCTCCCGCTCATCAACTATTATAAGGTCATGCTGCGCGGCGATCCGATGCGCGCGAGCGATATCCTGCTCCTGCGCACGGCGGGCGGCATCATGAGTCAATACGAATTTGAACGGACCGCCGAGGTCAACACGGCGGTCGCGCTCCTCGGCGCGATGCTGGCCTTTGCCGTGCTCCTCATGCCGCGCGGCGATAAACGCCGGCGCGTCCGCGCGCTGGGCGCGGCGGCCTGCGTGCTGCTGGGCGTCGGCGCGTACCTCGGCGCCTACGCCGACGAAGCCGTCTACGAAAGGACGGCGAACGACGCGCTCATCAATATCTGGTCGGACAACGAGGTCTATCTTTCCCGCGGCTTTGCGCTTTCCTTCCTGCACTCGGTGCCGGAGCTGTTCCCCGAAAAGCCGGAGGGCTACGATGCCCGCGCGGCGCAGACGCTGCTTGAGTCCTTCCCCGATGAAGACATTCCGGAGGGGGAGAAGGTCGCCGTCATGGGTGTGATGCTTGAGGCGTTCTGCGACCTGACCGACTTCGACGCCCTCGCCGGCTTTGACACGGTGCAGGAGGTCTATGCCCCCTGGCACGCGCTCGAGGAGCAGAGCCTCTCCGGCCGCCTGCTCACGAACATCTTCGCGGGCGGCACCGTGGATACCGAGTGGGGCTTCCTCACCGGCGCGAGCGAGCACGACGAATACCGCGGCGCGACCGGCTCCTACGTCCGCTACTTCACGGCACAGGGCTACGCGGCGCACTACGCGCACCCCGGCTACAGCTGGTTCTATGACCGCGAGCGCGTGAACGACTACCTCGGCTTTGAACGGAGCGTTTTCACGGAAAACGGCTTCGGCGAGCTGGTCGACCCCTACGTCGCCATGTGGCATTCCGACCAACAGCTCGCGGACTACCTGCTCGCCGACCTCGACGCGGCGGACGGCTCGCCCCTGTTCTCCTTCGCGGTGAGCTATCAGAATCACGGCCCCTACGCCGAAACGGAGAGCACCGTTCCCTATGTTTCGCCCGAAGCAAGCGGCTGGTCGCAGGAGAGCTGCAATATTCTCAACAACTACCTCTTCGGCGTGAATGAAACGGTCCGCGAATATGTCCGCCTGACGCAGGAGCTGGACGCGCGCGATACCCCCGTGGTGCTCGTGCTCTTCGGCGACCACAAGCCTTGGATGGGCAACGGCGGCTCGGTCTATGAGGAGATGGGCATTGATTTTGACACGTCCACGCTTGCCGGCTTCCGGAACTATTACGCCACGCCCTATCTCATCTGGGCGAACCGCGCGGCGAAGGAGGTCCTCGGCGCGGACTTCACCGGCGACGGCGGCGACTTTTCGCCCTGCTTCCTGATGACGCGGCTGTTCGACGCGTGCGGCTGGGCCGGCCCCGGCTATATGCAGCTCTCCCGCGCCATGCGTGACATCTCGCCGCTGCTGCACACGAACGGGCTCTTCCTGCACGACGGCGTCCTGACCTCCGTCCTCAGCGACACCGACCGCAGCTTCTACCGCAGCTGGCTCGCTGTGCAGTATTACCGCGAGCACGTCGCGGCGTATTCATAGCGCTTGCATCAAAAAACCGCCGTGCTTCGCGCGGCACACATATCAAAGGGGGTATTCTCTACCGTAGAGAATACCCCCTTTGGAACCCCCAGAGAGCGCAAGGACTGCGTCCTTGACCTGCCATTGGAGGTTTTTCTATAGAACAACTGCACGCGCTGCGCAAAGGAGTGCGTGCGGCTTCTTTATCGGCTTTCGATTTGGTCTGCGCCTATGTCCGCTCTGCCGCTGCTGCGGCGGGGTTACGAGAATGTGTCGCCTCTCTGCCGCTGCTGCGGCGGGGTTACGGACAACTATTTTGCGGCGGCGTCCAAAGCCGTCAGGATTTCCTCACGCATTTTTTCCCGTTCTCCCTGCTCCAGATAGGCGAGCGCGGCAGCCGCGCCCGCGGCCAGTGCCGCAATGGGAGCGCGATAGGGAGATCGCGCAAAGCTTTTGCCTGCCATCGCCTTGCGGGCCGCGTCCATCACATCAGACAACGCCTTTAGCAGTGTTTCCTTCTCCTTATCCTCCGTATGTCCGGCCAAAAACAGCATACCGCTGTGCATTTTCAAATAGCAAAGCTGATAGATCCCCATATCCTGTTACCTCCAATATCTGATGTAAACATTATCTAATGCATTAGTCTATATGTCAAGAGGAATGCTTCCTTAAAATAGCACTAATTCATTAGCTAATGGGAGCATGAGATATGGTAACATTAAATGCACTGGCACTTTTGGAACGCAAAGGGAAAACAAAGTATTGGTTATATCAGCAGCTCGGTATGAGCTACCAGAACTTCAGCAAAATGGTAAACAACCAGACAAAGTCGATTCGATACGAAAATATCGAGGTTCTTTGTCAGCTTCTTGATTGTACACCAAACGAGCTTTTTACCTTCACTGACGAGCAATAGTAGCCTCGTAACCCCGCTGCAGAGCGGCAGCGGCCGCAAGGAGCAGACCAAATCGAAAGCCGATAAAGAAGCCGCACGCACTCCTTTGCGCAGCGCGTGCAGTTGTTCTATAGAAAAACCTCCAATGGCAGGTCAAGGGCGCAGCCCTTGCGCTCTCTTGGGGTTCCAAAGGGGCCATTCTCTACGGTAGAGAATGGCCCCTTTGATATGTGCGCCGCGCATTGCGCGGCCGGTATTAAGATTACTCGTCCTCGTGCGCCGTCACGGCGATGTGCAGCTCGTCGAGCTGCTTCTGCGTGACCTCGCTCGGCGCGCACCTCCCAAAACGGACGCCGCCGTTTTGGGAGCCCTGACGCATCACAATGCTCGGCGGAAATAAATTCCGCCTCCGCCAAGGTTTTGCTGCGCAAAACGCTTGTACACCGCTTTCGCGGCGGCTCGCTTGCGCTCGCTGGGCGCGCGTATTACTCGTCCTCGTGCGCCGTCACGGCGATGTGCAGCTCGTCGAGCTGCTTCTGCGTGACCTCGCTCGGCGCGCCCATCATGATGTCCTGCGCGTTCTTGTTCATCGGGAACGGAATGATCTCACGGATGGAATCCTCGCCCGCGAGGAGCATCACCATGCGGTCCACGCCCGGAGCGATGCCGGCGTGCGGCGGCGCGCCGTAGCAGAAGGCGTTGTACATCGCGGGGAACTTGGCCTTCACGTCGTCCTCGCCGAGCCGCACCAGCTCAAACGCCTTGATCATGATCTCAGGATCGTGGTTGCGCACCGCGCCGGAGCTGAGCTCCACGCCGTTGCAGACGAGGTCGTACTGGTCGGCGGTGATGGTCAGCGGGTCGAGCTCGCCGCGCTCGGCGGCCAGCATCGTCTCCATGCCGCCCTTGGGCATCGAGAACGGGTTGTGGCAGAACTCCAGCTCGCCGCTCTCCTCGCCGATCTCGTACATCGGGAAATCGACGATCCAGCAGAACTCGTAGCGCTCCTTGTCCATGTGACCCTCGCAGGCGGGGCCGAAGGTCTTGATGGCGACGCCCACGGCCTTGGTCGCGAGCTTGCCCGCGCACACGATGACCAGCGTATCGGGCTTGAGCCCCAGCTTCTCGGTCAGCTCGGCCTTGATGGGGGCGACGAACTTGCCGATGCCGCCGGCGAGCTCGCCGTTCTCATCGACCTTGAACCAATAGCTCTTCGTGCCGCTCTGCACCTCGCAGTCACCGAGCAGCTTGTCGATCTGCTTGCGCGTCAGCTTGCAGTCCGTGATGGGCACGGCCTTGACCGTCTGACCGCGCAGCGCCTCAAATTCGTTCTCGGCGAACAGCTCCGTCACGTCGGTCGCAGTCAGGTCGATGCGCAGATCGGGCTTGTCGCTGCCGTAGACCGCCAGCGCGTCGTTGTACGCGATGCGGCGGAACGGCGGCTGGGATGCAATATCATAGGTGCCGAACTTCGCGAAGATGGGGGGCAGCACGTCCTCGCAGATGGCGAACACGTCCTCCTGCGTCGCGAACGACATCTCCATATCCAACTGATAGAACTCGCCGGGGGAGCGGTCGCCGCGCGCGTCCTCATCACGGAAGCAGGGCGCGATCTGGAAGTAGCGGTCGAAGCCGCTCGTCATCAGCAGCTGCTTGAACTGCTGCGGCGCCTGCGGCAGCGCGTAGAACTTGCCCGGGTGCTTGCGCGCGGGCACGAGATAGTCGCGCGCGCCCTCGGGGGAGGAGGCGGTCAGAATCGGCGTCGTGATCTCCAGGAAGTCGTGCGCCATCATCGCCTGACGCAGCGCGGCGATCACCTGGCAGCGCAGGATGATGTTCTTCTTCACCGCGGGATTGCGCAGGTCGAGGTAGCGGTACTTCAGGCGCTGCGTTTCGTCGGCCTCGCGGCTGCGGTTGATCTCAAAGGGCAGGGAATTGTAGCGGCAGCGGCCGAGCACCTCGATCTTCTCGGGCACGACCTCGATCTCGCCGGTGGCCTGCTTGCTGTTCTTGCTCGCGCGCTCGCGCACGGTGCCCTCGACGGAGATGGTGCTCTCCTTGTTGATCCCCTTGATGACCTTCAGGTCGGCCTCGTCCTCGACGACGACCTGCGTCGTGCCGTAGAAATCGCGCAGCACGACGAACGCCAGATTGCCGCCGACCTCGCGGACGTTTTCCATCCAGCCGACGAGCTTGACCTTCTCGCCCACATTCTCGATGCGAAGCTGGTTACAGTTGTGTGTACGGGACTGCATCATAAGACAATAACAACTCCTATCTGTAATTTCAAGTTGAAATAATACGGTTTGTATTCGAAATCACGCCGTAAACGGCTTGGTTTTCGGGTTCACGATGTCGCGCCAGTCGAGGTCGCCGCGGCTGAGGCCGAGGACGAGCATTTCCGCCGTCGCCACATTGCTGGCAAAGGGAATGTTGTTCTGGTCGCACAGGCGGGAAATATAGCTCACGCTCTCGCAGGACTTTTCATCGCGCGGATCGTTGAAGAAGAGCACCATGTCGATCTCGTTGTAGGCGATGCGCGCGCCGATCTGCTCCGCGCCGCCGTGTACGCGCGCGAGGAAGAGGTGGATGGGCAGACCCGTCGCCTCGGCGACCATCTTGCCGGTAATGTTGGTCGCGCAGATGGTGTGCTTGGAGAGGATGCCTGCATAGGCTGTGCAGAACTGCACCATCAGGTCTTTTTTGTTGTCGTGTGCCATGAGAGCGATATTCATATAATAACCGCGCCCCTTTCTATCGTAAATTTATGATTTTCTGTTTTATCGCCGCGGCAGCTTCATCAGCGGCACGCGCTCGCCGGTGAGACGGCGCGCGATGTTGCGGCAGGCGATCTCGGCGCTGCTCTCGCGGGAGAATACGGTCAGGGCGCTGCGCCCCAGCGCGATGGGGATGCCCTCGTCCTCGGGGATCACGCCCAGCAGCGGCAGGCCCGCCGCGTCGATGGCGTCGTCGATGTTGCTGCTCAGCGCCTTGAGCAGTTTGCGCCGCACGCGGTTGACCACCAAATGCAGCTTCCCGTTCGGATACTCCCGCAGCTCCATCACCGTCCGCTGCGCGTCGCGCAGGCTCGTGGGATCGGTCGTCGCGACCACCACCGCGCGGTCCGCCGCGCAGGTCGCAAGGCGAAAGGCGTCGCCCAGCCCCGCGCCGGAGTCAATGAGACAATAGTCGAACCTGCTCCGCACCTCGTCGAGCAGCCTTTTCATCTCGCTCGTGCGGATGTCCTCGTGCAGCCCGACCGGCGCGGTCAGCAGATACAGCCGGTCGCAGCGCGGATGCCGCACCGCAGCCTGCTCGAGCGTCGCGCGCGCGAGAATGACGTCGGTGAAGTCCATCAGCGCGCTGTCGCTCATGCCGAGCGCCAGGTCCAGATTCCGCAGACCCACATCGCAATCGAGGCATAGCGTCCGGTGTCCCATCTCGGCGAGTGCCGACCCGACGAGCGCGGTGAATGAAGTTTTTCCCGTGCCGCCCTTTCCGGACACCACGGCGATGACCTGTCCCATAGAAAACTCCCGTCAGCCGCTCACAGCGGCTGCTTTTTGATCTTTGCGAACGCCCTCGGATACCTCGGCGGGGTAGGGGAGACCTTCTCGATCACCACCACGCGGTGCGTGACCCCGCTCGTCGGGATGGTGTAATCCCCGACCTTGACGATTTTTCCGCCGAGCGTTCTGATCGCGCCCTTTGCCGCGGCGATCTCCTCCTCGGTGCCTACGCTCTTCATCGCGAGGAATTGTCCGCCGACCTTCACAAGCGGCAGCGCCAGCTCGCAGAGCACATTGAGCTGTGCGACGGCGCGCGACACCGCAAGGTCATAGCTTTCCCGATGTCCGGCGGCAAATTCCTCCGCCCGCGCGTGAACGCATTCCACGCGCTTCAGCCCCAGCGTACCGCAGACCTCCTCGAGCCACGCGATGCGCTTGCCGAGGCTGTCGAGCAGCGTCAGATCGAAGTCGTCCTTGAGAATACGCAGCGGCATCCCGGGGAAACCCGCGCCCGTGCCGACGTCCACCACCGTTTTCCCCGAGAGGTCAACGAACCGTGTCAGCGCCGCGCTGTCGAGCAGATGCAGCTGCGCGACGGCCTCCGGCTCCGTGATGGCGGTGAGGTTCATCACCTCGTTCTTTTTTAGCAGCAGCGCGGCGAAGCGCTCAAGCGTCTCCGCCCGGCTCTCGTCCAGCCCCAGCTCCCGCAGTCCCTCGCGCAGCAGCGCGGTCACTTGCTCTGCTCCTTCAAAAGGTCGCGGATCTCGGCGAGCAGCAGCTCCTCCTTTGTCGGCTCCGGATCTTCCTCAGTCTCCGGTTCGGCCTCCGGCTCGGGCTTGGAAAGCTTATCGTGCATATTGTTGATGGCTTTGACGATGCAGAACACCAAAAAGGCCATGATGAGGAAGTTCAAAATGGCATTGATGAAATTACCCAGCATCAGTTCACCGCCGCCCGGCAGGGAAAAGGAGAGACCGGAAAGGTCGGTGTGGCCGCCGGTAAAGACGCCAAGGGCGGGGTTGATGATGTCGTTCACCAGCGAGTCGGCAATCGCTTTGAACGCGCCGCCGATGATGACACCGACGGCCATGTCGATGACGTTGCCGCGCATGGCAAACGCCTTGAATTCTTCCATAAACTTCTTCATAAGAAGTCTCCTTTGTCTGCTTTTGAAAACAAATAGTATTTTATCATTGAAATACTACGACTTGTTATCAAAAATCAATGCTTCGGCACCAGCTTGCCCTTGCCGCCCATGTAGGGGCGCAGGACCTCGGGAATGAGCACGCTGCCGTCGGCCTGCAAATTGTTCTCCAGGAACGCGATGAGCATACGCGGCGGCGCGACCACGGTGTTGTTGAGCGTGTGGGGCAGATACATCCTGCCGTCCGCGCCCTTGACGCGGATCCTGAGCCGCCGCGCCTGCGCGTCGCCGAGGTTGGAGCAGGAGCACACCTCGAAATACTTCTGCTGGCGCGGAGACCACGCCTCGATGTCGCAGCTCTTGACCTTCAGATCGGCGAGGTCGCCGGAGCAGCACTCGAGCTGGCGCACGGGAATGTCCATGCTGCGGAACAGCTCCACGCTCCACTTCCACATCTGCTCGTACCACTTCATGCTGTCCTCGGGCTTGCAGACCACGATCATTTCCTGCTTTTCAAACTGGTGGATGCGGTACACGCCGCGCTCCTCAATGCCGTGGGAGCCCTTCTCCTTGCGGAAACAGGGGGAGTAGGAGGTCAGCGTCTGCGGCAGGCTCTCCTCGGGCAGGATCTCGCCGATGAAGCGGCCGACCATCGAGTGCTCGCTCGTGCCGATCAGATAGAGGTCCTCGCCCTCGATCTTGTACATCATCGCGTCCATGTCGGTCTGGCTCATCACGCCCTCCACCACGTTGCCGTGGATCATGAACGGCGGGATGCAGAACGTAAAGCCCTTGTCGATCATAAAGTCGCGCGCGTAGGCGAGCACGCCCTCGTGCAGCCGCGCGATGTCGCCGAGCAGGTAGTAGAAGCCCGCGCCGGACACGCGGCCCGCGGCGTCCATGTCCACGCCGTCAAAGCGCTCCATGATCTCCGTGTGGTAGGGAATTTCAAAATCCGGCGTCTTCGGCTCGCCGAAGCGCTGCACCTCGACGTTATAGCTGTCGTCGGGGCCGATGGGCACGCTGGGGTCGATGATGTTCGGGATCTGCAGCATATCCTGGTGCAGCTTCTCCTCGTACTCGACCTCTAACTTTTCCAGCTCCGCCAAACGCTCCGCCTGCGCCTTGACCTTGGCCTTGATGGCCTCGGCCTCCTCGAGCTTGCTCGGGTCCTTCTTGGCCTGTCCCATCAGCATACCGACCTGCTTGCTCAGCGTGTTGCGCTGGGCGCGCAGCTCGCTCGCCTCGGTGATGGCGGCGCGCTTCTTCTCGTCCAGCTCCAGTACCTCGTCCACGAGGGGGAGCTTGGCGTCCTGAAACTTTTTCTTGATGTTTTCCCGCACAAGCTCGGGGTTTTCCCGTACGAATTTCATATCAAGCATAATGATTTACCTCACTATCGTTATAAAGTAAATATAGTCGACTGTTTCAGTCCATTCCATTCGGGAACAGCTTGTCTGCGATCGTCTGGTACCGCTCGGCAGGCGCTTCATAGTCGCCGTCGGCCGAGGTGTGCAGCGGATAGTCCGGAAGAAACGGAACGAGTCCGTTGTCGCGCATCGCCTGCGCGGTCTCACGTGCCGTGTTCAGCTTACCGGCGTTGTAGTAGCGCTCCAGCTCGCCGAGCCAGTCGAGTGCGGTGATAATGGCCGCCTGCCGGTCGGCGGACGCGCGATATGCGTCTTCGGCCTTGGCGAATGCCTGCTTTTGCTCCTCGATCTCCGTTTCCAGCGCCTTGACCTCGTCCTCCAGCTTGGCGTTCTGTTCGAGCGTAGACTGCATCATGCTCGTGCTGCCCTTGAGCTGGTCGATGACCTGCTGGTTCGAGCGGTGGTTCGCTAAAAACGACCACAGGATAAGGATGAAGGCGACGGTGAACAGCACGGCAATGTAGGCGTAAACGCGCTTCTGCCGCTCCTTTTCACTGGTCGGCTTTTCGGGAGCCGTCGGCTTCGGGTTCTCCGGCGGCGGTGCTTCGTGAATGAAATCGGTCACTTTTTGGTTCCTCCATTTTTGCGCTGCTGCAGGGTCCCGAGCGCGTCGAGCAGATCGTTCAGGTCGTCCATGTCGTAATAGTCCAGCTCGATGCGGCCCTTCTTGCGGCCTGCCACGATCTTCACGCCGCGGCCGAGCGACTGGGCCAGCTCCTCCTCCGCGATGTGGGCATGCAGCTTGTGTGTGATCTCCTCGATGGACGGCTCACGCTCCTTCTTTTCCGTCGTCAGGCGCTTGACGAGCGCCTCGGTCTGGCGGACGCTCAGCCCCTGCGCTGCAATGGTCTCCGCGGCCTCGCGCTGCCTGGCGGCAGGGAGGGGGAGCAGTGCGCGGGCGTGGCCCGCGGACAGCCTGCCGTCCTTCACCGCCTCGCGCACGCTCTCGTCCAGCGTGAGCAGGCGCATGGCGTTGGCGACGGCGGGGCGCGACTTGCCGACCGTCGCGGCGGCGTCCTCCTGCGTCATGTGATAGGTCTCAATGAGCGTTTTGTAGCCCTCGGCCTCTTCGATGGGGTTCAGGTCCTCGCGCTGCAGGTTTTCAATGAGCGCCAGCTCCATTGCCTTGCGGTCGTCCGCCTCGATGACGATGGCGGGCACCTGCGTCAGACCGGCAAGCCTCGCAGCCCGCCAGCGGCGTTCGCCGGCAATGATCTGATAGTAGCCCGAGGCGAGCTTGCGCACGGTCAGGGGCTGAATGATGCCGTGTTCGCGGATGGAGTCCGCCAAATCGGCGAGCGCAGCGTCGTCAAAATGCTTGCGCGGCTGACCGGCGCAGCTCTCCACCTGCGAAATGGGGAGGTAGAGGCTGTCGGCGCTTTCGGTCTGCAAGGCGGCGTCGCCGAGCAGCGCGCCAAGCCCACGGCCGAGCCCGCGGTTTGCGTTTGCCATGAAAATTCTCCTTTCTGTCGGGGTGCGATGATCGGGAACAGCCCGGGCGTCCTGCCCGCGGCTGTCTTTTTAATAAGGTTGGGCTGCTGCGAAGCGGAGCCGTCTCCGACTGCTTTTGCCCGTGCCGCCGCTCAGCCGTTCTTCTTCAGGAACTCGTCGGCGAAGGCGCCGTAGGCCTCCGCGCCGCGGGAGGTGCGGTCGTAGGCGTTGATGGGCTTACCGTGGCTCGGCGCCTCGGAAAGGCGCACATTGCGCGGAATGACCGTCGCATACACCTTGCCGGGGAAGTAGCGCTTGACTTCCTCGGCGACCTGCATGGCGAGGTTGGTGCGCCCGTCGAACATCGTCAGCAGCACGCCCTCCAGCTCCAGCCGCGGATTCATGCTGCGGCGCACGATGCGCACGGTGTTCATCAGATCGGAAAGGCCCTCGAGCGCGTAATACTCGCCCTGCACGGGCACGAGCAGGGAGTCCGCCGCGCACAGCGCGTTGAGCGTCAGCAGCTCGAGCGAGGGCGGGCAGTCGATGAGAATGTAGTCGTAGTCGGGGGCGAGAACGTCGAGCGCCTGCTTGAGCCGGAACTGGCGGTCCGGCAGGTCGATCATCTCAATGCCCGCGCCGGCCAGCGCCTTGGAGGAGGGCAGCACGTCGCCGTAGCGCGTGGCGACGACGGCAGACTTCACATCCGCGCCGTTGATGAGCACGTCGTAGACGCCCTGCGACACGGTCTTGTCCACGCCCATGCCGGAGGTGGAGTTCGCCTGCGGGTCAAAGTCGCACAGCAGCACGCGCTTGCCGCGCTCGCGCAGCACGGCGGTCAGATTGACGCAGGTGGTCGTCTTGCCGACACCGCCCTTTTGATTGACGATCGCTATGATTTTTGCCAAAAACGACACCCGCCTTCTGCCGGAACGGCTTGATCCCGGCCATTCAAGTATAGTAGAAAACAGTATAGCACAAATCAGACTGATTTCAACCGGAAAGAGAAAAAATTTTGCACGAAATTTCTGCGCGATATACAAAAACGGGGAGTGATGTTTCACGTGAAACATCACTCCCCGTAAAATGAGAGGGTAATGACCAAAGGATAAAGCAAAGCAAAATGTTTCACGTGAAACATTTTGAGACTGCGCCGCGCAGTTCAGCGGAAAAGGATCGGCAAAGCGCAAATAAGCGGCGGCACGGAAAACCGAACGGGAGAAGGCGATCTACTCCGTCAACAGCAGAGCGTCGTAGGGGGCGAGGGTGATATGCAGCCGACCGCCTTCGACCAAAAACGATTGGCCGCTGAGCGCGTCGTGCGCAAGCGGCGCTGCCCACGGCAGGTCGACCGAGGCGCTCTCCGCGCCGGCGTTGACGGCGCAGAGGGAGACCTCATCGTCCGCGCGGCGGGCAAAGCAGAGCACGCGGCCCACAGCAAGGGGATAGGTGATGCCGCCGCTTTGCAGCGACTCCCGTTCGGCGCGGAGCCGGCCGAGCGTGCGGAACCAATCGAGCAGCGCGGTATCCTCATGCCCCCAGGGGTAGGTGCCGCGGTTGAACGGGTCCTCAAAGCCATCCATGCCGGCCTCGTCGCCGTAGTAGACCGTGGGCGAGCCGGGGAAGGCGTAAAGCACCAGCGCGGCGAGCTTGAGCAGCGCCGTGCCGCGCTCGCGCTCGGCGGGGGAGAGGCGGTAGTGCGCGCGCGCATCGCGGTCCGCCGGCGGCTGCTCACAGCCGAGAAGCGTCAGCAGGCGCGGCGTGTCGTGCGTGGAGAGGAAGTTCATCGCGCCGTAGAAGGCGGGGGAGGGGTAGTTCTCACGGATGGTCTCCATCGCGTCGCGGAAGTCCTCCGCGCCGGACGTGCCGGCAAGGTAGGACAGCAGCGCGGTGCGGAAGGGATAGTTCATCAGGCCGTGCAGTCCGCTGCCGAGCAGGTAGCGGCGGCGCTTGGAGTAGGCGACCTTGGTGGTGCCGTCCTCCCACACCTCGCCGAGAAGGTAGGCGTCGGGGAAGTCCTGCTGCATGACGGCGCGGATGGCGAAGATAAATTCGTCGGGCAGCTCGTCGGCGACGTCGAGCCGCCACGCGCTTGCGCCCGCGCGGAGCCAGCGGCGGACAATGGAGTTCTCGCCGGTGATGATGTAGTTGACATAACTTTCGTTCCGCTCGTTCACGGCGGGCAGATTCTTGATGCCCCACCAGGCATCATAGTCTGTGGGGAAGGGGTGGAAGCTGTACCACGAATAGTAGGGGGAGATGGGGCCCTGCGCCGCGCCGGGCGCGGGATAGAAGCCGTCGGCGTTGAAGTAGCGGCTTTTTGCGCCGGTGTGGTTGAACACGCCGTCGAGCATGACGCGGATGCCGCGCTTTTCTGCCTCCGTGCAGAGGGTGCGGAAGTCCTGCTCGTCGCCGAGGAGCGGGTCGACCGTTTCGTAGTCGGCGGTATCGTAGCGATGGTTGGAGGCGGCCTCGAAGATCGGGTTGAGGTAGAGCGTGGTGACGTGGAGCGAGGCGAGGTAGTCGAGCTTTTCCGTGATGCCGGCGAGGTCGCCGCCGAAAAAGTCCTCGCAGTAGTCGCCGCGCTCGTTGGGGCCGCAGAGCGGCGTTTCGTCCCAGTGCTCGTGAAGCGTGCGGCAGCCGATCAGACCGTCCACGCTGCGCGTCCTTGCGCGGTAAAAGCGGTCGGGGAAGATCTGGTAGGTGACGCCGCGGCCGAACCAGTCGGGCGTTTTGACGCGGCCGTCGTAGACGGTCAGCTGCCAGGGCGTTACCTTATCCCAGCTTTGGAAGCCGTCCTTACCATAGCAGCTCTCGCCGCCGTCCGCCCAGCGCAGGCGGAAGTGATACCAGATCAGCTCCGGCTGCGAGGGGGCGAAGAAGGTGCCGGAAAAGGCGGGCGTGCCGTCCTCGTCCGTGGTGGGGAGGAGCTCGGTCTCCGTCCAGCGGTCGGAGAACTCGTGGTGGGCGAGCAGCGTGCAGCCGGTGACGGCGTGCCCGCGCGGGTAGAAGGTGAAGTCCACCGCGGCGAAGGTCGTGACCGCGCCGAAGGGGGACTTACAGCGCGCGTCGCGGGGATCAAAGAGAATGGACATGGTGTTGCTCCTTTTTTGCCGCCGAGGGCGGCGAAACTCGCCGCACTTCGTGCGGCACATTTCGCAAGGGCGATTCTCTTTCCGAAAGAGAACCGCCCCTGCGCGACCCCAAGAGAACGCAAGGGGCTGTCGCCCCTTGACCCTCGAACTGCGGCGGTCAAATTACCGTTCAGCAACCGTATGTGAGTGTATCGGCGCGGCACAGCCGCGCTTTCTGCCGCTTTCGATTTGGTGTGCTTCTTGCGGCCGCTGCCGCTCTGCGGCGGGGTTACGGTGGGATGTGCAGGGATCATTCCTCCGTGTTGATCTTGCCGTGCTGCTGCTCGTAGGCGTCAATGCACTCCTGCGTCAGATGCTCGAGCTGGGCGTTGAGGGAACGGTGGTTCTTTTTCGCGATGTAGGTGATCTTCTTGAGCATCTCTTCGTGAAAGCGTATGCCGGTCTGGATCTTGTCCGTTGCCATGATAACACTCCTTTAGCATGATGCAAACATTTTAACGAAAGAAAGGTTGACTTTCCACAAACGAAGTGTTATTGTAACGATAACACTTATGGAAAAACGGAGAAACGTGCATGGACTGTGGGGACTGCAAATTTTTTCGGCAGCACTATGTGATATCGTCGGGGCGGTATATGGCACTTGATTATGGGCATTGTGTTGCGCGGTGCAGAAAGAAAATGTATGCCGCGGATACGACAGCCTGTGAGCGGTATGAGCAGTCGACCGGCGAGACGCTGCCGCCGGAGAGCGAATTTTATATAACCGTGCAGGTTTACCCAAAAGCGACGGAATAAAACGTCTCCGTAACCCCGCCGCAGCAGCGGCTGAGCGGACATAGACGCAGACCAAATCGAAAGCGGCAACAGGAAACCGCAGGCAGCTCTTTGCGCAGCGCGTGCAGTGATTCCTTGCAGGGACAGACAATGCGGGGTCGAGGGGTGTCCCCTCGTTGTCTCTGGGGGTTCCAAAGGGGGTATTCTCTGCAACCAAGAGAATACCCCCTTTGACAAGCGCCGCGCTTCGTGCGGCAAGCCCCTGCCGCCCTCGGCGGCAAAAATTGTAAATTTTTAAAATCCCTCTTTTATCCCAATACACTTTGTGTTATATTAAAAACTGTATTATTACGTCTGCTCCCGGGGAAGAGAAAGGAGATCATACGATGGAAAACCGCGTTACCGTCAGCATCTGCGGCGAGGAGTATACCTTTGTCGCCGAGGAGGCCCCCTCTTATATGCAGAAGGTCGGCGCTTACGTCGGCACGAAGATGGACGAAATGCTCACCGGCGCGAAGGTGGGGCGCACCGCCGCCGCCGTGCTCGCCGCGGCGAACATCGCCGACGAGCTCTTCAAGGAGCGCGAGGCCAGCGAGGCGCTGCGCCGCCAGCTCAAGCAGTACATCGACGACGCCGCGCAGGCGAAGAACGAGGTCAGCGAGCTCAAGCGCGAGCTGTTCAAATTGCAGAACAGGAAATAATGACGGAGCTGCTCTCTCCCGCGGGCGGACGTGAGGCGCTGGTCGCCGCCGTGCAGAACGGCGCGGACGCCGTGTATATGGGCTTTGGCAGCTTCAACGCGCGCCGCAGCGCCAGAAACTTCAGCGATGAGGAATTTCTGGCGGCGGTGCGTTATTGCCATTTGCGGGGCGTGAGGGTCTACCTGACGCTCAACACGCTCGTGACCGACCGCGAGCTGCCCGCGCTCGCCGAGACGGCGCGGCGGGCGAGCGAATATGGCGTGGACGCGATATTGGTGCAGGACTGGGGCGTTTACGAGACGCTGCGCGTGGTGATCCCCGATGTGCCGCTGCACGCGAGCACACAGATGGCGCTGCACACGCTCTCGGGTGTGGAGGAGGCGGCGCGGCTCGGCATGACGCGGGCGGTGCTCGCGCGGGAGCTGTCGGGCGAGGAGATCCGCGAGATCGCGGAGCGCGCGCCGATCGAGATCGAGACCTTTGCGCACGGGGCGCTTTGTATGTGCTATTCGGGGATGTGCGAGATGTCGGCGGTGATCGGCGGGCGGAGCGGCAACCGCGGCGCGTGCGCGCAGCCCTGCCGCTTGCGCTATGGCTGGCACGGGAAGGCGGACGCGAATCCGCTGTCGCTCAAGGACGCGAATCTCGCGGCGTATGCCGGCGAGATGACGGAGATGGGCGTGGCTTGCCTGAAGCTCGAGGGGCGCATGAAGCGGCCCGAGTATGTGGCGGCGGTGACGGGCATCTATGCCGCGCTGCTGCGCGAGCACCGCGCACCGACGGCGGACGAGCAGAAAAAGCTCGCGCTGGCATTCTCACGCGACGGGTTCACGGACGGCTATTACCGCGGCCGGCGCGGGAAGGAAATGTTTGGCGTTCGCCCGGAAACTGCGCGGTGGCCGGAGGAATGGTTCGGCACGCTGCGGGCGGCCTATGAAAAAGAGGATATGCGGCTCGTGCCGGTGCGCTTCCGCGCGGCGCTTCGTTTGGGCGAGCCGATGGTGCTGACCGCCGAGGACGGCGACGGGCATTGCGTCACGGTCACGGGGGCCGCGCCGGAGGCGGCGCGAAGCCGCGCGGTGACAGCCGGGGAGGTCGAGGCCCGTCTGCGCAAGACCGGCGGGACGGCGTTCACGGTGTCGGACTGCGCGGTGACAGCGGAGGACGGGCTGTCCGTTCCGGCGAGCGCGCTCAACGTGCTGCGGCGCGATGCGCTCACAGCGCTGGAGGCGATGCGGACGGAGATACCCGAGCGGCGCGAGGGGACGTTTGTCCCGGCTGAGAGGATCAAAAACCCGACGGAGCCGCCGCGCTTCACGGCGTCGATCTACCGTGCCGGGCAGCTTACCGATGCGCTGGTGAACGAGGGTGTGGAAACGGTGTATGTGCCGCTGGAGCTGCTGCCGTCGGTCGAGGTGGAGAAATACCGAGAACGGACAAGGTTTGCCGCCGTGCTGCCGCGCGTGTGGCGGACGGCGGACGAAGAAGATCTGCGCGAACAGCTTCGCACGGCGAAGGAGCGTGGCGCGGAGTGCGCGGTGCTGGGGAATCTGGGACATTTCGCGCTCGTGCGCGGGCTGGATATGGAGCTGCGCGGGGACTTCGGGCTGAATGTGTTCAACTCCGCGGCGCTGCAGTTTTTGAAGGAGCAGGGGCTATCGGGCGCGACGCTGTCGTTCGAGCTGCGGCACGAGCAGCTGCGGGACATCAGCAAGTGCATCCCCTGCGAGGCCATCGTCTACGGGCGGCTGCCGCTGATGATCACGGAAAACTGCATCGTGGCGAACGAATTCGGCTGCCGGCACTTTAAGGGGCGCTGCGACGCTCTCTGCGCGGACAGCGCGTGCGCCGGAGCGCCGGAGCTGACCGACCGCGTGGGCGAGCGGTTCCCGGTGCTGCACGTCTACGGCTGCCGGAGTGAGCTCCAGAACGGCAAGACGCTGTGGCTGGCGGACAAGCCGGAGTACCGGAAAATCGGTTTGACCTACGCGCGGCTGCGCTTTACGACCGAGTCGGCGGAGGAGTGCGTGCGCGTGCTGCGGGCCTACAAGGGGCGGGAGGAATACACGCCCAAGGACATCACGCGCGGGCTTTTCTACCGCGGCGTGGAGTAAAAATGAAAACAAGACGTAGTTTTTCTGCATGATATTACGATTTGTATTGAAAAGAGGACTGAGATCATGCCGCATATCGTGCTGGCTTCCAAGTCGCCGCGCCGCCATGAGCTGCTGCGGCGCATGGGCATCACCGATTTTTCCGTGGTCGTTCCCGATGTGGAGGAGACCTATCCCGAGGGGCTTGCGCCGCAGGAGATCGTCGCGCACATCGCGCGCCTGAAATCCGACGCGGCGGCGCCGCTGGTCGGGCCGGAGGATATTCTCATCACGGCGGACACGATGGTGTTTTTGGAGAATGACCGGCTCGGCAAGCCGCGCGACGAGGCGGACGCGCTGCGGATGCTCACGGAACTGGCGGGGAACCGCCACACGGTCTGCACGGGCGTGACGGTGCGGCAGGGCGGCAAGGCGGAAGCCTTTACGGTATCGACGGACGTGTACTTCCGTCCCTGCACGGAGGAGGAGCTGCGCGCCTACATCGCCACCGGCGAGCCGATGGACAAGGCGGGCGCTTACGGCGTGCAGAGCCTGGGCGCGCTGCTCGTCGAGCGCATCGACGGCGACTTCTACAACGTCATGGGACTGCCGGTGGAGAAGCTGGGGCAATGCCTGACGAAGCATTTCGGCGTGCGCTTCTTCTAAAATAACGACCCCCGAAGGGAGGGCTGCGCTTTGCGCGAATTTCTGGAAAAATACGGCCTGCGGCTGCTCATTATTACGACCGTCTGCGCGGTGCTCATCAGCGTGCTGAGCTTTGTGAGCGCGACGTCGGGCTTTTTGCAGAATGCGGTGGGCGTGCTGACCTATCCGTTCCGCTCGGCGGTCACGGCGGTGGCGACGTGGGTGGAGGACAAGCAGCGCTATTATAAGGACTACTCCGACCTCATAGCGGAAAACGAGGCGCTGCGCGAGCGCGTGGCGGAGCTGGAGCGCGACGCGCGGCAGGCCGAGGCCGACCGCGAGGAGAACGCACTGCTGCGCGAGCTGCTGGAGCTGCGGGAGCAGCGGCGTGACCTGACCTTCGAGTCCGCGGCGGTCATCGACCGCGAGAGCACGAACTGGACGAGCGCGCTGACGCTCAACCGCGGCACGGCGCACGGTGTGGAGAAAAACGACTGCGTGGTGTCCGCCGAGGGCGACCTGGTGGGCGTGGTGTCCGCGGTGGGCTACAACTGGTGCACGGTGCTGACGGTGATCGACACCGACACGGAGCTGGGCGCGCGGGTGTTCCGCACGCAGGAGGTCGCGGTCGCGGAGGGCGATCTGGCGCTGATGGGCGAGGGAAAGCTCAAGCTGAGCTATCTTTCCGCCGACGCGCAGCTGCTCTCGGGCGATGTGGTGACGACCTCGGGCCTCGGCGGGTTCTACCCGGGCGGGCTGGTCATCGGGACGGTGGAGTCCGTGCGCACGGGCGACGACGGACTGGCGCAGTACGCGGTGCTTGCGCCCGCGGCGCGGCTCGGCGAGCTGAGCGAGGTATTCATCATCAAGGATTTTGACATCGTCGACTGACGGTGAAGCATTTTTCGGAAGGGAGGCGCTGCCATGTCGCCGTCGACCACGCGTGATACGGCGGTCAAATGGACCGCTTACGCGCTTGCGTGTCTGCTGCTGCTCTTTGGGCATGAGCTGACGCTTGCCCACCTGCGCGTGTGGGGCATCGCGCCCTTTCTGCCGCCTCTGCTGCCGGCGGTGCTCGCGTCGATGGAGGACCGGCTGGAGGGCTTCGTATTCGCGCTGGCGTTCGGCGTGCTGTGCGACCTGGCGCTGACCGCTCCGCTGCCGTGCCTGTACACGATCGCGTTCCCGCTCACGGCGCTGCTCGCGGCGCTCATCGCGAGGAACGTGCTGCAGCCGGGCATCCTGTGCTCGCTGGCGGTGAGCACGGCGGCATTCGTGCTTGTGGACCTCATCACGGCGGTCACGCTGCTCGCCGGCGGACGCTCGGAGCTGTCCGCCATCGCGCTGCGCGCGGTGCAGGAGCTGGCGCTCTCGCTGCCGCTGCTGATCGTGTGCCACCCGGTGCTGGCGTTCCTGCATCGGAAATTTACCCTGTAACAACGGCAAAGAACCGCGAAGGGAGGGCCTGCCGTGGACGACAAAAAGCAATTCAGCCGACGCCTGCTCGCGATCGGCGCGCTCTTCTCGCTGGTGCTGGCGGCGTATTTCGTGACGCTCTTTGACGCGCAGATCGTACACGGCGCGGAGTACCGCGCGCGGTCCATCCGCGCGAACACGAAGAGCGAGGCGGTGGTGACCTCGCGCGGCATCCTGACCGACCGGAACGGCAAGGCGCTGGTGACGAACCGGAGCGTGTATACGCTCGAGCTGGACACTTCGCTCGCGCCGTCGGACGACGCGGCGCTCAACAAGGAGCTGCTGCGGCTCATCGAGCTGCTGGAAAACCGGGGGATCGTCTGGGAGGACACGCTGCCGCTGACGGCGGGCGCGCCGTTCGCCTATGATTTTTCCGTCTCCGGCTCGCACACGGCGCTCAACAGCTACCTTGTGAGCAAGAAGTGGGCGGACGAGGACGCGCTGACGACCGACACCGCCCCGCCGCTGAGCACCGAGGCGCTGCTCTCGCGGCTGCGCACGGAGTTCAAGGCGGATGAGGATCTGACCGACACGGAGGCACGCAAGCTCGTCGGCCTGCGCTACTGCCTCGCGGTGACGAAGCTCAACCAGCTCTCGACGGCGGCCATCGCGTCGGACATTTCCGTGGAGCTGATCGCGGAGCTGAAGGACGGCGCGTATGCGCCCATCCACATCGGCACCTCGTCCGTGCGCGAGTACCAGACCGACGCGGCGGCGCACATTCTCGGCCGCGTCACGAAGATCCCGCGCGAGAAATGGAATGAATACAAGGAAAAGGGCTACGCGATGAACGCCTATGTCGGCTACGACGGTGTGGAGCTGGCCTTCGAGGACTATCTGCGCGGCAGGAACGGGCGGCGCATCGTGGAGACCAATACGGCGGGCAAGGTGACGGGGGAGATCTATTCCGTCGAGCCGGAGCCGGGCAATACGGTCGCGCTGACGCTGGACATCGACTTTCAGGAGGATGTGGAGCGTATTCTCGCCGAGACAGTGGAGAGCATGACGGCGGAGGACGACACCGACCGCGGCGCGGCCGCGGCGGTGGTGCAGGTCGGCACGGGCGAGGTGCTCTCGCTCGCGTCGTACCCGACCTTCTCGCTCAAGACCTTCAACGAGGATTACACGGAGAACAACACCGATCCGCTCCAGCCGTTCTGGAACCGCGCGACGCAGGGCACCTACGCGCCCGGCTCGACCTTCAAGCCGGTGACGGCCATCGCGGCGCTGGAGACCGGCATCATTACGCCGAAGTCCACCATTCTGACGAAGGGCGTGTATCACTACGGCGACTGGGCCTACAAATGCTGGCTCTACAACCAGAACGGCGGCACGCACGGGCGCATCGACGTGACCGAGGCCATCAAGGTGTCGTGCAACTATTTCTTCTATGACATCGGACGCAGGACGGGCATCTCCACGATCGCGCGCTATGCCTCGGCCTTCGGGCTCGGTGAGCCGACGGGCATCGAGATCCCGGAGAAGATCGGCGTGATGACCACGCCGGACTACGTCAACTCGCTCGACGGGCATTACTGGACGGACGGTCAGACGCTGACCGCCGCCATCGGCCAGTCGTACTCGCTCTTTACGCCCCTGCAGCTTGCGAACTACGCTGCGACGCTCGCGGGCGGCGGGACGCGGTACAACGCGCATCTGCTCAAGGAGGTGCGGACCTACGACAGCGCCGAGATCGTCGATGTGTACGACGAGCCGCCGGCGGAGATCGTCGACATCGAGCCGGAGAATTTGCAGGCGGTCTTGCAGGGAATGCGCGACCTGGTCGTGTCGGGCAGCGTGGCGTATTATTTCAAGGACTGCGTGGTGGACGCCGCCGCCAAGACCGGCACGGCGCAGACCGGCGGCAAGGTCAGCAACGGCGTATTCGTGGCGTTCGCGCCCTACGACGATCCGCAGATCGCGCTGGCGGTGGTGATCGAAAAGGGCGGCAGCGGCGGCGCGCTGGCCTCGACCGCGGTGCAGATCCTCAACGCCTACTTCACCTCGGTGGACGAGGCGAAGGCGGTCGTGGGCGAAAATATGCTCATCCAGTAAAAGACGGAAGCGGTCTCCCGTAAGGGAGGCCGCTTCTTTGCGTGCGCTTTACTTTTTCTGCTTGCGGATATCGTCGCCGAAGAAGGGGAGAATGCGGTAGGCGCCCTCGATGCGAGAGAGGATGTTCGCGCCGTAGCGGCGCGAGAGCTCGGCGGGGGAGAGGTTGGTGGAGATGATGGTCTTTTTGTTCGTCATCAGACGCGTGTTGACGATCTGGTAGAAGGCACTGCGGACGAACTCGGTGGTCAGCTCGGTGCCGAGATCGTCGATGATGAGCAGGTCGCAGCGGAGAAGGCGGGAGACGTCCTCGTCCGCGCCGCCGGTCTCGTCGCGGGAGAATTTCTGCGCCTCGAAGCGCTCGAAGATGTGGGCGGCGGTGTCGTAGACAACGGAGTGGCCCGTCTCGCTGACGACGCGTGCGATGCAGGCGGAGAGGAAGGTCTTGCCCAGCCCGGGATCGCCCGAGAGCAGAAGATTGCCGCTGCGGGGGGAAAATTCGTAGGCATAGTCGCGGCAGGCGTCGTAGATGCGCTCCATGTTCGAGCGGGGGGAAATGTCCTGATCAAGGGGGGCATAGGGGGAGTAGACGTCAAAGGAGAAGGTCTCGAAGCTCTGCGTGCCGAGGTCGAGGAGCCGGGAGAGCTCCTCGAGCTGGACGCGGGCATAGTAGTCGTTCAGGCAGGAGCAGACCTCGCTGCCGCGCCAGCCGGTGTCGCCGCAGAGGGGACAGTTGGGCTTATCCTCGAGGTAGTCGGCGGGATAGCCGTGGGCGACGAGCAGCTCGGCGCGCTCGCGCTGGAGGGCGAGGTTTTCCTCCTTGAGTGCCTCGATGGCGGGGCGGGGGTCCGTGCCGCGGCGCAGGGCGGAGGAAATGAGCTTGGACATGGTCTCGCGCAGGGCGGCGTCGATCTCCGCGATGCGGGGGACGGCGGCATAGACCGCGCGCTCGCGCGCGTGCAGCGCGTCGGCGCGGCGCTGCTTTGCCTCCTCAAAGCGGACCATCGCGCGGCGCATGAGCTTTCCGTCGTAGGACATGAGATCCCCTCCCTTACAGGTATTGCTTCATCCAGTCGTTCTTGCCGCCGGACGGTTTTTCTTCTTTTTTCGGCGCGGCGTTTTCCGCCGCAGTCTCCGCGGGGGTATGGAGCCCCTTTTCGTGCCAGCGCTTCAGGATGCCGTTGCAGTACGCCCATTTGAATTCGTGGCAGCGCAGGACGGTCTTATCATACGCGAGGGCGACGGTCTCGGCGGGGAAGCCCATGTCCACCCAGGCGGCGAGGTATTTCTCCTCGCTCGGGGAGGGCTTGCGTTCGCCGAGCTGAAGGACTGCCATGTAGGCGGGGTACTTCTGCTCGCGCGCGTGGAGCGCGTTGAGGTAGTCGTTGGCGCTTGCGGACGAGAGCAGGCCCTTGCGCGCCCAGACATAGCCCTCCTGCTCGATCCGGCGCATGGTGGGGAGCCGTCCCTTGCCGTACTGCGCGGCGTGGCGGGCGATGCAGTGGTTGACGAGGAGAAAGAGCACGTCGGCGGGCAGGCCGAGGTCCTCATAAAGCCCGAGGAGCTTGCCGACGGACGGCGTAGAGAGCGGGCCGAGCTTGCGCTCGACCTCGCGCAGAAGCGCGGAAAAGCTCGCGTCCTGCTCCAACTTGCGGGCGACGTCCTCGCGCGAATAGGCGGGGCGCTCGGCGGTGGGCGCGGGGACGGGCGAGGGAGCGGGCTCCTCCGGCTTCGGGGCGCTGACGAGTCCCATGCGGGCAAGGGCGGCCTCGGCGCGCGAGCGGCGCGCCTCGTCCCATTTGAGCTCGGCGCGGAGCGTTTCGGGGGAGGCGCTGCCGCGGTTTTTGAGCAGGCACAGGTAGAGCAGGGCGGCGTCGCCGTCTCCGCCGTCGATCAGGCGGCGCGTCACGGCGGCGGACAGGGTGATATTCTCCTGCTCGCTCAGGTGCAGAACATAGCCGGCCATAGCGCGCCTCCCTTCGTTCGATCATAAGTCCCTTTATTTTACACGAAGCGGAGCGATTCGTAAATAGGAAGATTGGGGAAATGAAAATTTTCCCGATTCCCTGACAAAATTCGCGCGGCTTTGCGTTCTGCCGCTTTTAGAATGGGGACAAGGATGCGGGGAGACCGCGATAGGAGGGGACGCCATGGAGATCATGCACAAGGGAATGTGGACGGGCCGGCGCGTGCTGTATCTGAGCGTGGACGCGATCCGCGCGAATCCCGATCAGCCGCGGAAATACTTTGAGCCGGAGGCGCTGCGCGAGCTGGCGGAGAGCATCGGGCGCTACGGTATTTTGCAGCCGCTGACCGTGCGGCGCGGGGAGGACGGCTACGAGCTGATCGCGGGAGAGCGGCGGCTGCGGGCGGCGAAGCTCGCGGGTCTGCGGGAGGTGCCGTGCCTCGCGGTGCGGTCGGACGAGGAGGAGTCGGCGCTGCTCTCGCTGATCGAAAATTTGCAGCGGCAGGACCTGCACTACATGGAGGAGGCCGCCGCCATCGCAAAGCTCATCGCGGTCTACGGCCTGTCGCAGGAGCAGGCGGCGGAGAGGCTGGGCAAGTCGCAGAGCGCGGTGGCGAACAAGCTGAGGCTGCTGCGGCTCTCGCCTGCGTGTGTGACGCTGTTGCGCGAGGGGGGGCTTTCCGAGCGGCACGCGCGCGCCCTGCTGCGATTGAGCGACGAGAACGAGCGTCTGGCGGCGCTGCGTGTCATCATAGAGCGTGGCTGCAACGTGGCGCAGGCGGAGGCGTACATCGAGTCGGTTTTGCAGCGCGCGGCGGTCACGCCGCCGCGGCGGAGGCCGACGTTCATCGTGAAGGACGTGCGGCTGTTTCTCAACACCATCCGGCGGAGCATGGGCATCATGCAGCGCGCGGGGGTGGACGCGGCGTGCGAGCGGGAGGACACGGACGAGGAGATCCGGCTGACCATCCGCATCCCACGCACGGGGGCTGCCAAAACAGCGTAAAAATTGTAACCAAATCGTTACTCTTTTTCGCAAAATCTATGCTATACTGCAATAGACTGGCTGTGGTATACACAGCGGGATATTGATTCAGAACAGCAGGAGGGTGCCGGAATGGAAGAAAACCTGGGTGCCTTTGAGGAAAAGAGAAACGAGGCCGCGGAGACGGCGGAGAGCGCCGGCAAGGGCGGCAAGCATTTGGCGAAGGGCGGCAAAAGAGGATGGGCCATTGCCGGTATCGCGCTCGGCGTGCTGGCCGCGGCGTATCTGGGGCTGTGCGCCTACGCGACGCTGAGCGGGACCATCTATCCCAACACGACAGTCGGCGGCGTGGACTACGGCGGCATGACCGAGGAACAGGCGGCGGCGGAGCTGACGCGGCGGGTCATTGACGCGCAGAGCGCACGGCTCGACTTTGCCGTGATGGAGGGAGACAGCTGCGAGGTGATCGCGGGTGTGGCGCTGGGCGATATTCCGGCGGACATCGACTGCCGGAAGGCCGCGGATACGCTGGCGCGGGTGCACAGCGCGAAGGGCGACGGCTTTTTCAAGAGCGGCGCGGGCTTCCTTTTCTCGCTTTTTACCGAGCATGAGGAGAGCATCGTATCCGAGGAGCCGTTTTGCGCGGCGGTGGAGCCGGTGCTGGATGCGCTGGAGTGCGAGCCGGTGGAGTTTGCCATCGCTCTGACGGCCGAGAACGAGGTCAGCGTGACCAAAAGCAGGGACGGCCGCCATATCCCGGATCGGGAGCAGGCGCGGCGTGTGATCGGCGACGCGCTGCGCGGCGCATACCTTGGCGGCGGCTGCCCGCTTCAGGTGACGCTGTACGGCGACCGGGACGAGGAGGCAGTCTACGAGACCGTACCCGCGCAGACGGTCGATCTGGCGGCGGAGCGGGAAAAGCTCGTGGGCGAGAAGGTCAACGCGAGCTACGACATTGAAAATGAGAAGATCATCCCGAGCCATGCGGGGGTGAGCTTTACGCTCGCCGACATGCAGAGCGCTTACGACGCGGCGGCGCCGGGGGAGACCTTCACCGTCCGGGCGACGGTCGAGCGGCCGGAGGTCACGACTGAGCAGCTGGAGGCGGGACTGTTCCGCGACGAGCTGAGCAGCTACACCACGCGCGTCGGCGGCGCGCCGGGGCGGCACAAGAACGTGAAGCTGACGGCGGAGCGCATCACGGGCTACATCCTCAATGCGGGCGACACGATGAAGTACGGCCCGCTGGTGACGCCGTTCACGGCGGAAAACGGCTATTCGCCCGCGCCGGGCTATCTCAACGGCAAGACCGTGGACATGATCGGCGGCGGCGCGTGCCAGGCGAGCTCGACGCTCTACGCGGCGGTGCTGTACGCGAACCTTGAGATCGTGCAGCGCGTGAACCACGGCTACGCCTCCGACTACATCGGCCTCGGGCTGGACGCGACGGTGGCGAGCGGCGGACCGGAGTTTGAGTTCCGCAACAACACGCTCTACCCCATCAAGGTGCAGGCGGACTTTTTTACGAAGGATAAAAAGGACTACATCAAGATCACCCTTCTCGGCACCAAGACCGACGACCATTATGTGAAGATCGTGACGGAGCTCATCAGCACGACGCCCTACGAGGAGGAGCTCGTCGAGACCGACACGCTCGCGCCGGGCGAGCAGAAGGTGGAGCAGACGCCGTACACCGGCTATGTGGTCAAGACCTACCGCAATGTGTACGCGGGCGACGGGACGCTGCTTTCCTCGACCTATGAGGCGACGAGCCGCTACAAGAG